>Ga0207695_10000093_pt1 | contig 270427 bp, 226 predicted proteins | sample KBSC54metaG_FD_184354 | JGI IMG/M metagenome (GOLD analysis project Ga0207695, IMG submission 184354) | Corn rhizosphere microbial communities from Kellogg Biological Station, Michigan, USA - KBS C5-4 metaG (SPAdes) (version 2) | ecosystem: Host-associated > Plants > Roots > Rhizosphere >...
TCGCGATCTACCCTTTGCCCTGCGTGAAGCGGGGGATTTGCTCGTGGCCAATACCGGCATCCAGTTTGAATTCCGTTCGACCGGAGCGGTCAAAACACTGCCGCCAGCGTGTGAGAGCAATCTGCTGCGGATCGGCCAGGAAGCGACGGCAAATGCGGTGAGGCATGCGGTGGCAAAGCGTATTGTGATGACGCTATCCTATCTCGAGGATTGCATAGAGTTGCGGGTTATCGACGACGGGAAAGGCTTTTGCCGGACAGAGAATGGCGTCTCCGGTCACTTTGGCCTGCGTGGGATGGAAGAGCGCGCACAGGAGATTGGAGCCGGGATGCGGATTGAAAGCACGGCGGGTGTTGGGACTACGCTGACTGTGACCCTTCCGCTCAAAGGTTCCGTCGTCGGTCCGCAGGTAATGCCGGAAGCGAAGCAATCGACTCCCCTTTCTCCCCCATGAATTCCGACAACCTCATTCGGATCGCTTTGATCGACGATCATCTTTTCCTGCGGCTTGGTTTGGCGAGCATGTTGGAAAGCCAGAGTGATATGCAGGTCGTCGCGGAAGCGGGATCGGCGGAAGAAGCGCTGCCCATTTGTGAGAAACAGCGTCCGGACATTGTGCTCATGGACTTGCGGATGCCGGGAATGAGCGGGGTCGAATGCACGGCGGCGTTGCGCCATTCCGTGCCGGAAACGAAAGTGATCGTGCTTACGACCTTCGACAGCGACGAGAATATGTACCGTGCCTTGCAGGCTGGGGCGCATGCTTTTTTGCTCAAGGATGTATCAAAAGCCGAGTTGCTGGATACGATCCGATTGGTGTATGCGGGCACTTATCGATTGCCGCAGGCGGTATCGGAACGTGTCGCCGAGCGGCTCCGGGAAGAACCTTTGACGGATCGAGAGATTGAGATCCTCGGGTGCATTGCTTCCGGGCGGAGCAACAAGGAAATCAGCTCCAGTTTGTTTATCAGTGAAAGTACAGTGAAAGGACATATCAACCGGCTGATGACAAAGCTGCACGCCCGCGACCGGACGGAAGCCGTGGTGGCCGCGTTGAAGCGTGGGTTGATCGCGATTGATTGATGGAGGCACATTTTGCCCAAAAGTACTGTTTGAAATCGGAACTTTCGGAGAGCTGACGCGCTTGTCATGGAGCGGCAGAGTCTGAGGCGCTGATTCTTTCTCCTACAGTTCCTACCGATGGCGACCGTCCCCCGGAAATCATCGGAGCGAAGAAAGCCGGCCCGCGGTCTCGCGGAAACTTCGAATCCTCGTCCCCTGAACGAAATGAATCCCCTCCAAGTTCGTCCGTTGTCGTTGTCTCATGACGCCCCTTCCACACGGAAGATAAGCAAGCCAGGTGCAGGCCGCACGATTTGCGGTTTTCTCGCCGGCGCCTTGCTTTTTTCTGGCACTCTTCCCGGCGCGTACGGCGCCTCTCGCGGCGTGAATATGTCGGGTGCGGAATTTGGCTCGCTGCCCGGTTCGCTGGGGACAGCCTACACTTATAATAGCGCCGCGAGTTTCCAGTATTTCGGCAACAAGGGGTTGACGCTGATTCGCATCCCGATTCTTTGGGAGCGGATTCAGCCGACGCTCAATGGGCCGCTGGACACGACGAACTTGAACGCTCTGACGCAGGATATCGCCTGGGCGAAGTCGTACGGATGCAAGGTGATCATCGATATTCATGACTATGGCCGGTACGCGATCAACGAAGGCGGCACGTACAATTCCTACGTTATCGACAATTCCTACGGCGGCGTGGTGAAGGTCTCGGCGGCGAATCTGGCGAATCTTTGGACGCAGCTTTCGACTCAATTTAAAAATGAGCCGGCGGTCTATGCCTATGGGTTGATGAATGAACCGCACGACATGGGGACGGCGAACTGGAGCACGATTTCGCAAACGGTGCTGACAGCGATCCGGAATAATGGCGATAACAAGCTGATCATGGTTCCAGGAAATGGCTGGGCGGGTGCGGCGAACTGGTCGGGCAACAACGGACCGACGAGCTGGATCAGTGATCCGGCGAATAACTTCAAATACGAGGCGCACCTGTATTTCGATCACGACAGCAGCGGTACCTATAACTGGACCTACGACCAGGAGTTGGCCAACAACCCGAATATAGCGACGGTCGGTCAGACTCGTCTGGCGAATTTCACAAACTGGTGTGCGACAAATGGCGTCTCCGGATTTCTCGGAGAGTACGGCGCTCCGAATACCGACAGCCGGTGGTTCACGGTGCTGGATAATTTCCTTTCCGCGCTGGATGCGGTGAATTTCGATGCAACGATCTGGTCAGCCGGGGAATGGTGGGGATCATATCCGCTATCCGTACAGCCGAGTAACAACTACACGGTGGATGCCGCGCAGATGCCGACGCTCTTGAGGCATCTCGGTTCGGTTTCGGGTGGACTGAATGGACAGTATTTCGACAACCAGAACTTCACTGGCACGGAAGTGGCCCGGATCGATCCCACGGTAAATTTCAACTGGGGCTCCGGTTCACCGGATCCGGCGATTGCGCCTAATACCTTTTCGGCTCGCTGGACCGGATTCGTCCAGCCGCTCTATTCGCAGACGTATACCTTCTATACCGATACGGATGACGGGGTGCGCCTCTGGGTGAATGGACAGCAGGTCATCAATAATTGGACCGATCATGGCTCAACGGAAGACAGCGGGACGATTACGCTCACCGCGGGGCAGTTCTATCCGATCCGCATGGAGTACTATCAGAACGGCGGTGGCACCCTGGCGCAGCTTTTGTGGTCGAGTGCGAGTCAGGCAAAGCAGATCATCCCGACCAGCCAGCTTGTTCCGACGCTGGGTGGATTGGTGGGGAGTTACTTTGGCAATATGAGCCTGAGCGGCACTCCAGTAGTGCGGATCGATCCCACGGTGAATTTCATTTGGAATGGCGTTTCGCCGATCTCCGGCATTGGCACGACCGGCTATTCCGTCCGCTGGAGCGGATCGGTTCTTCCCGATACGACGGATACTTATACCTTCACGACGACAAGCGATGACGGTGTGCGCTTGTGGGTGAATGGGCAGCAGATCATCAATAACTGGACGGATCATGGGACCACGCAGAACAGCGGCTCGATCGCCTTGATCGGCGGACAGTCGTGCGACGTGCAGATGGAGTTTTACCAGAATGGCGGAGGAGCGACGGCGGAGCTTTCCTGGTCGAATAGCACACTGGCCCAGGAGATCGTTCCGATCCCCTCGCTAAAGCCTTATCCGACCTGGACGAGCGCGGATGTTGGCGGCCCGGGCATTGCCGGTGGCTCGACGTTCAATCCGGCCAATGGCGCGTATACGGTGCAGGGTTCCGGTGGCGATATCTGGGGCAGCTTCGATGCCTTCCAGTTCTTCAGTCAGCCGCTGACCGGCAACGGGCAGATTGTGGCCCGGGTTACGTCCGTCGGAAACACAGACGGATGGGCCAAAGCGGGGGTGATGATCCGCGAAACCCTCGCCTCCAACTCAGTGCACGCGATCATGGCAGTGACCCCCGGGAACGGATTGGCAATGCAATATCGCACGTCGACGGGAGGCGGCAGCAATAGCATCAGCGGGGGAAGTGCCACCGCTCCTTATTGGGTGAAGCTGGTCCGCAGTGGGGCGACGATCTCAGGCTACGTTTCGCCGGATGGCGCCACATGGACGCTGGTGAGTTCGCAGACGATCACGATGGCCAGTCAGGTCAATGTGGGGTTGTCGGTGACGGCCCATAACAATGGGGCCTTGTGTACGGCGACCTTTGATAACGTGCAGATGACGGCGCTTCCGTAGCGGGGCGCGGGCGGCTCATCGCGCTTTTTGTAAGATGCCCTCACTTCGGTGGGGGCACCCTCTTTTTGATGGGACGGATGGGACTCATGGGACCAATAGGACGTATGGGATCCGAGGCGCCCGACTTATTTCGTGAGGTTTTCGGCGTCGCCGTCTACGAGGAAGTAGCCGATCCGGACGAAGCGGCCTTTGCTTCCATCGGGGATGTTGGCGCTGACGCGTAGTTTGAGTTCGTGCCACTGCGCGGGATCCAAGCCCTGGACGAGTGTGTGGGAGTGAGCGCGAGTATAGCCTTTGGCGTAGTGGTCCCAATTGGACTCGTGCTTCCATTCGCCGTTATCCAGGGAGACATCGACGTCGCCCGTGTCTGGTCCGATGGCGTCAAAGAGTCCGCATTGTGAGCCTTTGAAGCGCACCGTGAGGACGGCGGAAGCATCGTCTGTCTCCAGAACGTGCGGGAATACGGGTCCGACGGGACTTTTCTGGCCGGGTTTCCACGGGCCTTCCAGGTTTGCCCATTCGCAGGGGACACAACTCGCCTTTTCCATTGGTGCCGGGGAAAGAGGAGCGGGAAGGATGTGCGGGTGGATTTCGCCCGGTTCGCCGGCCTTGGATTTGCACTGCGCGATGAAGGGCTTTAGGGAATCGAAATAGAGGGCGTAACCGCGATCCATTGGATGGACGCCATCCTTTGTGAAATCATCGATGGTCAAATCTCCCGCGATGATTTTCCCGGCTGCATAGGCGCCCATGTTGACGCTGGGGATGCCGTAGTGAGCGGCCACGTGTTCGTGCCATTGAACCGTGCTGGGGATTTTGCCGTTCCGATAATCCTCCAAAGTCTGCTTCGTCATCGTGTAGACGAAGAGGATGTTTGTCGTGGGATCGGTCTGCCAGATCTGGCGAACGATGCCCTCCATGGAAGCGATGACCTGGGCTTCGGGAGCGCCCATGTCGTTCACGGCGAACTCGACGATGACCAAAGCCGCGCCACCGTTCAGCGCTTGATTGCGCGTGCGAAATGCGCCGAGCCACGATCCTGTGCCGCCGATGGCTGCGTAGTTCTCCACCAGCGCAGCGTCGGGAAACTCACTCTTGAGGTGCTGTTGCAGCAAGGCGCGCCAGGGTTTGTCCGGTCCGCTGGAACCGGCTCCTGCCGTGATGGAACCGCCGAAGTAACTAATCCTTACCGGAGCGTGCGTCTTCTGACTCTCGACGATCTTGCGAAAACTATTTCCGAGCCCTTCGCGGTATTGAATGTAGTCTGCGGCTGGCGCAGTGAGCGCCGTGAAGAGCAGGAGAACGGCGAGGACGTAGAGGCGTCGGATTGGCATAAGGGTGCTCAGATAATCCGGCTAAGACCGCGTGGCTTAGCCGGGGTATTTGGTCGACGTGATGGCGAACGGTCGCGATTGACCTCGTGGAGATTTTTCGGTCTCATCGCGCCAGAAAAGTTCGATTACCATGAGTTTAGTGCGCAAATCTTGGGATGAAATGTATCGAGGGCACACTTGCTTTAAGGCCATACATGAGGTGATCGAACTCAGTAAGACGGAGAAGGTGGACACTGTGCAGCTTGAAAATAGTATCCCGCCCTGTCGGATGTGTCGTGCGTGGTGGAGGCGGTGCAGTGCAAAAATGCATGTTACCGCGGAGATTATTTCGAATGGAGATATTTGGCGCTCTTCCATAAGACGATGGACCTAACGGAATTCGAAAAAGAATTCAGGAGGCTCGTATTCTTCACTGGAGCGACTGTGGGAGGGTATTCCGCGGTAGAGCTCGCTGCAGCGCGAACTGTTCTTCCTTATGCTTTAAGATTCATCTATGAAAGCGCCGGACGCGCAAGATTGTATCGTCAGCACAACCAGCTTCTTCCACCTGAGGCGTTGGAGGCTGATGAGGGCCATTTTGTTTCTTTTGCTCAGGAAAATCAGGGTGTCGTATGGGGATTCAAAGCTGCAAAAGATGAAGCGGATCCAACCGTCTTTCAGAGACAGTTGGATGAGGAGGATGGTCGTTATGGAGAGTGGATTTCGGAGACGATGTTGCTTTCCGACTTCCTCATTTCATTTGGGTATTGGAATGCGGCAAACGGCGCTACCGCTAAATCAATTGTGGGGGAGGCTGGCGAATCAACATTTGCGAAAATGGAGCAGCTTCCAATCGTTTGGAAATGTCCTCATTTCGAAGTGAGACGTTCGGAGGGATTGTGTATTGCCACCGAATCAGGCGACTTCCATGCATTTGGATCCGACACAGACGACATCAAAAGTGTGGCTCAGAAAATGGATCTAGTTTGGTTTGATGTGGAAGGCTGAGAGATCGACCTCGTCCACCTCGGTTTCACGCTGCAAAACCATCGCGGTGGCCTGCGTCGTCGGAGTTTCTATTCCATCAAGCGAAACGGGCTGGCCGAATTCTCGGCCAGCCCGCAGCTGTGAAAGAATGTAATATTCCTATAGGAGATCTGACGTTACACCGCAGCGTCAATAGACGCCTTCGACGATCTTCTTCTCCATCGCTCCGAACGGTCGCACTTCGGCGACACCGTCCCAGGCATAAGGAGCGCGAGGGTGGCGGCGCAGGGCTTCGTCACGCTCCAGGAAACGAGGCATGAAGAATTCCTTGGTGAGCGTCGTTAGTTCAACGCGGCCCCATTGATCGTAGTCGACAGTCTTTGCGGTGTCGTTTGGATCGACGACCCGCAGGACGGCCCGCGGCTGCGGGGCGTAGTAAGTGATGGAGAAATTGTCTTCCGGCCGAAGTGGTACGCTGGCGGCGAGGCCCATGAGCGTATTTCCGTAAGTGGGGTAGAAGCCGATCTTTCCTTCGAGCACTTCCTCCACGATGAAGCGCACGTATTGCGGGAGCATAGTCGTACCGCCGCAGAAGACGCCACGAATGCCTGCTTCATAGATATCAACCTTTTCGGCGAGTGCTTCGAGGAGCTTCGGCGTGGTGAAGAGGCCGCTGATCTTGCGATGCTTGAGGATCGTTGCTGCCTGATCCACGACGTGGTCCATATAAGCACGGGCCTGCTCGAATTGCTTGTTCGCGATCACTTTCTTTACCCAACGAGGATCGAGATCGATGAAGTAACAGCTTGAGCCGCGCACATTGGCGAGATGCTCGATGGCGAGGCGGAGCCGTCGCGGGCCGGTCGGGCCCATCATGAGCCAGGCGCCGCCGCGCGGAAAGTGTTCGTCGGAGATCTTGTCGGAGAATTCCGAGTAATCGACCTTATAGTCATTCCAGCCGATGCGCTGTTTGGGCATGCCAGTGGTTCCGCCGGTTTCGAAGATATTGAAGGGCTGGCCTTTGAAGGCATTCGGCGCCCAGACTTCCGGCTGAAGATCACGCAGCCATTCGTCCTGGAAATGCGGGAACTTCAGCATGTCGGCAAAGGACTGGATTTCCTTGCGCGGATCGAAATTCTTCGTCGCCCAGTCAAGCCAGAACGGGCTCCCGGTTTCCGGGGAGAAATGCCACGTGATGATTTCGCGAAGATGATGTTCGAGGGTTTGCTGGGCTTGAGAAACGGCCTCAGGAGTGACGGTCTGGCTCATGGTGGTGGGTCAGTTAGTGAGAAGAAGGATCGTATTTAAAAGTCGGGTGCGTCATGGCAGACGCGTAGAAGAGATTAGCTTTCGGGTCCCACGCATAGTTGGGTCCGACGCGATTCGTGCCGAAGCCGGCGGGAAGAGCGGTGACGGCTTGCCAGGTTTGGCCGCCATCTTTTGTTTCGGAGAATCCGCTTTTGCCTGCCACGACAAAGTGGCGCGCGGTGTCAAACCACGGGCCGTAGGCCGCATCGATGGTGGAGCCGATATCGCTCCATGTGGCGCCTTTGTCTCGCGAGACGAGCAGCGCTTTTCCCGTCGGCCAATAGATGGCATTTTCAAAAACCACTGGAACTGCCGCCGAAGGAGTCTGCTCGGAAACTTTTTTCCACGTCTGTCCAGCATCGGTGCTGCGGAAGATCCCGAGCTCTTTCAGTTTGGTGGCGACGAAGGTCTCGTGATCGATGACACCGCAGCCGCTGAACCCTTTGTCGATGTCGGTCCACGTGGCACCCCCATCGGTGGTGGTGGTGAGATTGCCATTGCTCTCGTGGCGAATGGCCAGAAAGCGCCGGCCAGTATCGGCCCAATCGACACTCCCGAAATCGAGATGGCTGGTTTTGAATTTCGTCCAGGTCGCCCCACCATCGGTGGTGATGGCGCTGTCGCCGTAGATCATGAAACAAGCCAAGCCTTTGCCTGCAGGGTTCGCTTGCAGGCCCCAGCCTGTTTCGCAACGTCCACCGATTGCCTTGTTATCGCAGCGCGAAAATGTGGCGCCGTGATCGTGGCTGAGCCACAGGCCCTGGTCGTTCACGACGATGAAGACGTCGCCATTCGAGCGGTCAACAACTACACCGGCCGTAGGGCCGGCGTAACCGGGCTTCACTTGCGATGTGACGGATTCCGAAATAGCAGTCCATTCCGCAGCAAACGCGGGGCTGCTGAGCAAAGCGAGACAGGCTGGAAGGAGGAACGCTTTCATTTTTTTTGAGCGATGCAGAATAGGTGCTTGTCGCCGCGCAGATAGATCCTGCCGTCACTGACCGCGGCGCTCGCACGGTTTTCCTCGCCGATCTCATTGGTGGCGAGGATTTCCAATTTATCCCCCGTTTTTAAAACATAACTTTTTCCCGCACTGGCAAAGTAAATGAGGCCATCGGGAGTGGCGAAAGGGCTGGCCCACGTAGAGACACCCGATAGACGCTCGGAAAAGGCGAGTTCGCCTGAGACCAGCTTGAAGCACTTAAGAATCTCCGGCGAGTGCGTACGCCACACTTTATCGCCAGCGATGATCGCCGAGGACAGACCTTCGGGAATTTGGGCGACCTTCCACTTGAGATGTGTCTGGGTGATGTCGCCCATTCCCGTGCAATCGACACAAACCGCTTTTCCGCCACGCCCGCTGTCACTGAAGGCGAGGTTGTTTGAAAAAGCGGGCGAGGAGGCGTCGCCTTGTGCTGTGCAATGCCAGATCATTTCCCCGGTCGCTGGGTCCAACCCCTGAAGCGCGTTCGTCGCGCTAACCAGCATTTCTGGTTTACCGGAAACGGAGACGATCACCGGAGTGCTGTGAGCGAAGCCGGTGTCCGGGCGCTTGGCCTCCCAGCGGGTTGCCCCGGTCGCGGCGTCGAATGCTTCGATCGTGGATGTTTTTCCCGTTTGATCGCAGTCGAGGATGACGGTGTCGCGGAAGAGAACAGGGCTGCTGCCGAGAGCGACATCGAAGGCGTAATTAGCCAGTTCTTTGCGCCAGATCGGTTTGCCGTCAAGATCCAGAGCGGCGATGACCGCGGAGCCAAATACGGCAAACACGCGCTTGCCGTCACAGCAGGGAGTCGGAGCTCCGTAACCGCCACGCAGATCGTGGAGCATGAGCGGGCCGGGCTCTACAGCTGTGGACCAGAGAAGTTTGCCGTCTGTCTTGGAGAAGCACAGGACTTTATGCTCGACCGGTTGATTACGGACGCAGGTAACAAAGACGCGATCGCCGGAAACGATGGGGGAGGAGAAACCGTTGTCGCTCTTGGGCAGGTCGACCTGCCACGCGATATTCTCGCCGGTCTTCGTGCTCCAGGTGACTGGAAGATTGTGTTCTTCGCAATAGCCCAAGCCGGTGGGGCCGCGGAATTGAGGCCAATCTGCGGCGTGTGTGGAAAAGCCGCAGATCGCCGCGAGAATCGCAGCGACGGGTGGCAGCCAGTGCTTGCTGGCTGCGATGCCGCGACGCACACCCGAAGAACTTTCCGAAGGCGGTGTCGCCGCTCCTTTTCGCGGTTTGAAACCGCGACGGAGCTCTGCCACCGCACTCCATGAAGGCGATTCGATGGATGGACCGGTATAAGTCATGCAGGCGATCAGTGAGGGGATATGTCGCTGCAGGCCCGCGGATTAAGCCGCGGGAGTGGCGGCTGGGTTCTGGACGGCGGCTTTGGCGGCTTCGCCGGATTCCTCGTCTTTTGGCTCGGGGAGCAGGAAGCTCAGAATGATAGCGATGACAAAGACTCCAGTTCCAACGACGCCGGCGGCGAGCGCAACTTTATCGTAGATATTCGCGCCGTTCATCATCGGGGCGATGACCTCTGTCGTGAGGAGTGCGGCGGAAGTGCCGATCATTCGTCCGCCTACGTTGGTAGCGAACGAGCCACCCGTCCCGCGCAGGTGAAGCGGGAAGACTTTCGGGAGGTATTCGCCGAAGTAAGAGAACTGCGCGACGATCAACAGGCCGCAGAAGAGGATGCCCCAATCAAAAGCGGCGCCGCCTCCATGATAGAGCGAGAAGTAAGTGAGTGGCAGGACGGCGAGGCCCGGGATGAGGAAGATTCGCAGGAGCGTGCGCCGGGAGATGGCGAGGATCACGAGCCCGGCGAGAATGATTCGTCCGATCAGGCCACCAGTTTCCTGATAACCTTGGGATGCGTTGCCACGGCCCTTGATGGCTTTGTCGAGGGGTTCCTGTTTGTCGCGGTTATCCGCGATGCCTTTCAGTAGTTTCTCACGATCGATGACGACCTTCTTTGCGTCGGGCTTTTGGGCCGTGAGTTCTGTGAGCTTGGCGTCGAGCTGCGTGAACTGTTGTCCAAGTCCGGCGAGCTTCGCTTTTGCGGCCGCTTTATCGGAGTCACTGCTCGCCGCGTCGTCGACGACCTTCTTTGTGGCGCGTTGCGCGATGCGGATACGGGCTCGCTGTGCGGCCACTTCCGCGAGACCAGGCGTGTCCTTGGCCGTGGCATCAAAGGTCGGCTTGAGTTTGAGCAACTCCTCGTTGGCTTCCTTGGCTTCCTTTTGCAGTGGTGCAATTGCTTTCCGCTGCTCTGCGAGTTCAGGCACGCCTGGAGCGATGCGGAGAGGTGTCAATTGCAGCGCGCCGAAGGCGGCGCCGTAAGCGCATGCGGAAAGGCCGGCAGTGACCAGGGTGACGCGGCGCAGGCGCGGCGAGAAGAGCTCCGAGAAGCTCGGCCGCTTGAGCGTGCCGGCCTGGCGTTTTTCGCGCCAGATTTGCGACTCTGGAACGAACGGCAGCATCAGGGCGATCGGGATCGCCGGGAGCAATCCTGTCATCAACGCATAGCGCCAGGTTGCGTGGGCATTCAACGTTTCCGGTACAGGAAGCGCGTGCAGCGTGTTGGCATGCGCGAGGATCCATGCATTCACACCAGTGATAAGCAAGCCGCCGAATGAGGCGAACGCCTGGGTCGAACCGAGTGCGATTTCCTTCTGCCGCTTGTCTGGGAACAGCTCAGCAAGCCAGGTAATTGCGGCGATAAATTCCACGCACACACCGATGAACGTCGTGCAGCGGAAGAAAACAAACGCTCCGAGGCTTGTACTGAAAGCCGCGGCCAATGGCGACAGCGAGTAAACGGCGATACTCGCTGCCATGATCGATTTACGTCCGAAGCGATCGATGAGCCAGCCACCGAGTAATCCAAACGTTCCACCGCAGAGGGCGGTGAGCCAAAGCATCCGGCTCATCCAGGTGGTGACGAGCGGATTACTGGGTGGAACGTTCAGCAATTCTGCGATGCCGGGAACGCCCACCAGCGGCGTCATCAGCAGCTCATAGGTATCGAAGAGAAACCCGATGCTCGCGATGGCGAGCACGAGCCACTGGCGGAAGGTGAGGCGCAAACCGGTCGATTGGGACATACAGCGGAGGAACAGGAGTTACGGAGCCTTCACGGTCGATTTCTCGACAGCCGCCGCAGGTTTCGCGTCGCCGGACTGCACCGGCTTTGCGCCTTCTGCGATGGAATAGAGATGAGTTTGTGTGGCAACGATCAGCGTGCCATTGGCGACGACCGGCGTTGAAAGCACTGGCGCGCCCATATTGATCTGGCTGATGACTTTCTCTTCCTTGGAATCAGCGAAGACAAAGAAATCGCCGTCTTCATTGCCGCAGTACACTTTGCCGTCGGCCACGAGCGTGGAACCCCACATGTGCGCCTGGGTATCGTGCGACCAGTAGAGCTTGCCGGTCTCGGCATCGAGGCAGTGCACGAAGCCGGAGAAGTCGCCGACGAAGACCAGGCCGGTATCGGGATCGATGCTCACCGTGGAGATGGAGCGGTGAATGCCTTTGAAATCCCAGATGAGTCCCGTCTTTGTAATGTCGCCTGTTTTTGTTGCATCCACGCAAACGAGGCGGCCGACGCCTTCGCCGTGTTCCGGATCCTGGCCGATCGGGACATAGACGCGGTTCTTATAAAAGACCGGCGTCGCATTGATCTCGCTCGGGCCTTCCGCAGCTGGGTACTTAATCGGCTTGCCGTTCTTGTCGTGCTTGTACTCTTCCGGCACGCAGTCGAACCACCAAACCTTCTTCAGGTAAGTGGAGTCGCCTTCTTTCTTGGGTTCCGGATTAAAGGCGTAGAGAACTCCGTCGCCGCCGCCGAAGTAGACCTGCTTTTTGCCATTGATCGTGCCGATGGAGGGAGAGCTCCACTGGCCGTGTTTGATATTCGGTCCGATGGCGGCGTCGTCTTCGGCGAGGAATGCTCCAGTATTCCGGTCCAGTGCAATGAAGCTAGGCGACTGGGGCGACGGGATATTAACGTGCGTCCAGTCCTGGCCGTTGGACGTGCAGGTGAAGACTTCGTCACCGAGCGTGATCACTGAGCAGTTCGACGCATTATGCGGGAAGACGCCCAGTTCATCCATCATGTCGTAGCGCCAAAGGATATCTGCGTCCTTGTCGGTGACTGCGACTGGTGGCTTGCCCGGGCCGACCATGTATTGGCCTTCATCCTTGAATGGGCCCTGATTGCCATTTGACTGCCCATTCAGATCGAGGCAGAGCACTTCGCAGCGGCTCGTAACGACATAGACTTTGTCACCAACGACATCCGGCGAAGCGAGGAGGCCGAGATATTCCCAGTCGTTCACCTTGCCGCTGGCGAGCTTTGGAACGACGAGTTGCCAGAGAAAGTCGCCATTGTACTCATTCAGGCAGAGCATGATCGACTTATCGTCCGTGAAGCGCGAGTCACGAGGTGTGGCGTTGTTGGTGCCGACAAGCACTTTGCCATTCGCGACCACGGGATTGCCGTAGGTTTGCGAACCGAGCTTGACGACCCATTTGACGTTCTTGGTCGTGGAGATGTCGATATCCTCGCTATTGGGCTTGAACTTGCCGGGATCGAATTGCGAAGGCAATCCTTTCTCGGGTGAGTACATGTCGCGCCCGGGATCTTCGCCGCCCCACCGCGGCCAGTCATTGGCGAGCGAAAGGGAAGCGGTGGCAATGAGGGTTGTGAGAATGGCGAGGGGGGAGGAATTCTTAATCATAATCTTAATCATAATCTTAATCTCTGAAATTGGCGGAGTTGCCGTACGGCTCTCCCTCTTCAAAGACACGATGTTGTGAGTTACTTTTGATGAGGCCGACGAGCATGGAGACAATCTCCAAGAGGACTGCTTTTCCTTCAGCAGTCTGTTCCTGCGTTACATGGTTTTTTGCAGTGAGTACGTCCAGGCAGGCCGCTGATTCCAACGCGGAACCTCGGGCCGTATCGAAAAAGCGACATCGGTCATCGGGCGTGAACTTTCCGTTTCCCTCAGCGATGTTGAGAGGAATGGAGGTAGATGCCCGATCAAGCTGGTCGTGAGCGGCAAGTGATTTCGGTATGGAGCGAAGAATCTGGTCTGCCCACGCGACAAAACGAAGAGCACGCTGGTAGACGGCTAGGCGCTCGTGGTCGAAGGAGGCGCGCATTGTGCGGAGGGATTAAGATTAAGATTAGGATTAGGATTAAGAAGGGTCTTATTCCTTATTCGGCGTCACCGTGATGTTATCGATCCACGCTTTCTGCCCCTGCGGAACAAAGCCGAAGATGCCCGGCGAACCTTCATTATTCGCATTCTTGTTCGGCACTTCGATCGTCCAGGCTTCCGGTTCGGGGTCGCCTTTCTTCCAGGCCTTGGCACGGATCATTCCGGAACCGTCCTTGGCGACGTCGACGCGAGTCTTCAAATGATACCACTCATTCGGCGCCCACTTGAACGGCGCATCCTGGCGGAAGAGTTCCTGATTCGACGTTACTTCGATTTGTTGCGCGTTGCCCTTGAGGATGATCATGTAGCGCTGATTGATGAGGCCGATTTCCGACATCTTGCGCTTATTCCCTTCGGTGAGCACATCGGCTTCCATCGTGTAGTTGCTGAGGTCCGAGCGGTTAATGAACACCATGCCGCGCTGCAGGCGCTTGTCATCGATGGTCTTGACCAAAGCCTTGTTGCCGTCCTTGTCACGGATTTCCCACTTAAAGCGCGCGGCGTTCCACGGCAGAGGCGGATAGGCGAAAGGCGTCGGTGGCTCGACTGTATTGGGAGTTCCAGGAGCCGGTGGTTTCGAGGTATCCTGGTTCAGTTCGAACTTCTCAAAATCCTGCACGAACGGGAGCCCGGGGAGCACGCGACCTTTCATGTACCCCTTCATTTCGCCAAGGGACGCCTGGAATTGTCCAGCGGACGGGCCATTTTCTTTGTCGGCCACCAGTTGAGCGGCATCGTTGACCGTTGCCTTCATCGTGACCTTCACCAAAGCGGTCGGAGGAATGAATGGCTCCCACTTCAAGTTCTTGGGATCTACTTTGTCTTCCACGGTGAATCCTTTGGCATCAAGCGAACGAACGTGGAGCGGAAGGGTTTCGCCCGGATTGATCAGCACTTCAGCAGGGATGATCTGAAGCTTCTTCGCCTCGCCTGCTGTCGGCCATTTTTCCGGCTCGACCGCCGGGATGTGCTCGAGGTTTGAACCCTTTTTGCCAAAGCAGTAGAGCTTCTTTTCTGTCTGGATATAAACCTTGCCGTTGAACGCGACCGGGGAGCCATAGCATTTGCCGGTGAGAACGGTGTGGCTGAGGATTTCCGCGTCATTATCGCCGGGCTTGATGACGAATAATTCGCCATCACCGATCGTTTCGCCGCCTTCCGCACTTGCGGCGGCGCCACCGGTATTGTTCGCGGCCGCAGCGATGTACATGGCGACATAGAGTTTGCCATCGGCGTAGAAAGGGCTGCTCTGCCGCTCTTCGATGCCGAGCTTTTTCTTCCAGAGAACTTTTCCGTCGTCCGCATTGACTGCCGCCAGATCTCCGGTGCCGGTTACTTCATAGATACGATTACCGACGAGCACGGGCGAACTGGCCAGCGAGCCGACCGGATTGCGCCACTGCTCGAGATCTTTTGTTGGGAAAACCTGTGGGGCCTGCGGGGTCGGGGGCTTTACTTCCGTAGGAATCTTGAAAGCGGCCATCCGTCCCACATCGCTGGTGTCGATGTTCTCGCTTTCGTGAACGACTACCATGTTGCCTTTGTATTCCACCACCGCGGCGTTAATGCCGCCCTTTGCGCCGGCCTTGGCGACCGGAGTGCGCCAGAGTGGTTCACCGGTGCGCGCATTCAGGCACACAAGGCTGCTATCGCCGCCGGCCGAGTAGAGGACGCGCATGCCGTTGTAGAAACTCAGCCACGGATGGGAGAACGTATTGTCCTGCGGGCGATCGCCAGGCGCGCTTTCCCAGACGAGATCACCGGTCTTTTTATCGAAGGCGTAGAAGCGATCTCCAGGCGGCCCATAGGCGCCCCAGGCGGCGGTGATGCCGCGGGTGATGACGATGTCCTTGTCGATCAGCGGCGAGGCCGTGCGGTTGTTCGGGAAGGTCATACGCCCGAACTCTTCCATCATCGATTTTTTCCAGAGCAGCTTCCCGTCACCCGTGAAGCAGGCGAAAATGCCGGAGCTGTTCTGGATATAGACGTTGCCCGTTTCGGGATCGATCGACGGGCTGGAATTTGCGTACCGAAGATAAACGACGTCGCTGAGGAAATCGTTGAAAAGCTGTTCCCAGAGCTTCTTGCCGGTTTCGGCGTCGAAGCAGGCCACACCTTCGCGGAGATCGGGGCCTTCGCCCTGGTAGCCCATGATGTAGAGCTTGCCGTCGTAGATGACCGGAGCTGATTGGCCGGGGAAATCGGCGGTCCAAAGCGTGTCCTTGGCGTCGATTTTATCGGGCAGTCCGGTTTCGTGCGAAACCCCGGTTTGCTCGGGGCCACGCCAGTCGAACCATCCTTTTTGTTCATTGCCGGCAGCGGCTGGTGCGGCCTCCGGTTTTTCAGGTTTTTTGGCAGCCATCTGTGTGGCGGCGACCAGGGTGAGAGCGACGGCGGGAATGACACGGAGCTTCTTCATGGGCAAGGGAATCTTGGGGCCGAGTGCGGGAGCGAGGAAAGTGCTAAGAGAAGAGGAGGGAAGATGTCAAAAAGATACTTACACGTATTATTTTGCGGCCTGCACATTCTTAGACTCAAAGCGGGAATGTGGGAGCAAAATAGTGGCTTTCGTGAGGCAGGAAATATGCGCCATTAGGCATGGATGCGAAACGGCGGCTTGCCCTATGCACCTCACTTCGCTTTCTAGGACGGCGACAGATGCGCGAACGCGAATTCCTTCACCTACCGAAACCAAACGACCCCAAGCGGCTCCCGCCGCTGCTGCGCCGTGCCTGGTATAGTTTGAACCAGACGTTCCGGCAGCGCATCGCCCATCTGGGCGTAACCCCCGATCAATTCAGCATCCTGCGCTGGCTGAACGAAGGCGATCCCCTTGGCCTTACGCAGCGCGAGATCACGGATCTCATGGCCAGCGATCCGAACACGATCACTTCCACGCTATCGCGCATGGAAAAGATCGGCATGCTGACGCGCAAACCGCACGAGACCGATCGCCGCGCACATCGGGTCAAGCTGCTCCCCGCCGGCCGCGAAATCTTCGAGAATGCGCGCCAGATCGCGCTGGAACTTCAGGGGCAGGTGTTGTCTGTTCTCCCTCCGGAACGGCGCGAGCGATTCCTAGCAGATTTGGAATTGGTCGGGAATGCGTGCGCTGCAGCTTTGCAGGCGGAGCGGGGGATGTAAGGGCGTTTTGGCCGCTTTGACGGCGAGGTGCCGCGTGCGGTTCCGTGGGCTCCAATTCCCTGTGAATGAATAGGTTATCCGGGACAAGCGGACCCATGGGACCAGCGGATAATTGGAATTTTGGCCGGATATTTGGCCGGATGGTGCCCGTCCTTTTACGCCTACTTCAAATAGTGCTGGATCATCGCGGCGATCACCTCGTCGCAGGCCTTCGCGGCTTCGTCGCCGCCAACATTGGTGGCTGAGACAAAGACCGCATTCTTTTTCGGGGCGACCCACACGTCGGTGAAGAACATGGTGTTCGAGCCGGTATGGGTGAGTGCCTTGCCAGCAGCCCATGGGCGCTCGGCGATTCCCCAGCCCATCGCGTAGTCCTGTCCAGCGGGCGGCGTGTGCAATTTTGCGAAGGTTTCCGGTTTCAGCGCGCCCCAGCCGTCTTTTTCACCCAATCCGTGGATGCCGGCATAGCGCGCCAGGTCGGAGAGGCTGCAATGAACTGTACCGGCTGGGCCGATGGATGGTGGGTTATCGGCGCCAGGTCCGGGTGGAATGGGTTTCCATTCGCCGTTCTTGCCCGTATGACCCCAAGGTTGATCGACCTGACCCAACGAGGCGGGTTCGCCGAAGCCAGCAGACTTCATATCGAGCGGGCCGAACAACATCTCCCGCATGAGGATTTCCCAGGGCTTGCCGGAGATGCGCTCGAGCATGGCTCCGGCAATCGCGTAGCCCTGATTGGAATAGATGAATTTGCTTCCAGCCGGCGCTTGCTGGGGGCGAGTCAAAAGCCCGTGGACGAATGCAAGCCGTTGCTCGGTCGGCGAGCCGATCTTTTTCCAGGCTTGAGCCCAAAGATCCGCAGGCGGCTCTCCCGGGGCGCCGGAACTGTGCGTCAGCAGTTGCGCCAATGTGACACCGCGCCAGCCGTCGGGCATCTCTTTCTGCCACTCCGGAAAGATGTCACTAACCGTCGTTTCCCATTTGATCTTGCCCTGCTCAACAAAGAGCGCCGCCAGTGTCGCGGTCATCGACTTGGTGCAGGAGCCAATGTGCCATTGATCGTTAATGGTGACGGCTTCCGGAGAACCAGATTTGCGAACGCCGGTTGCCTCCTGAACCACGATCTTGCCATCCTGCATCATCAGTCCGGCGAGCGCGGGAAGCTTGTGTTCTGTTTGGATGCGTTTCAATTCCACGTCGAGGGTATCAGCGGCACGTGCTTTCGATGGAGATAAGAAAGGGATGGCAAGTAACCCAATAAAGAATCCGAGGAGGCGTCGTTGCAGCCACGCCTTTGGGATGGCGAAGGTCACGAAAAGCCAGGCGGTGATCCATATTAGATTCTCTGACGTCAGATACTTAGGCATATAACTATACTTCTGTTCCTCTGGAAGGCTGATCGAAGGGACTGGAGATGTGAGTAAAAGGCCGAGCACCTTTGGAGGGTCCTTGCTGAGTCGTCCTTTTCGAAGGAGTTCCATATCGGCAATCGAATTTCGGAAACAGACATCGGTTGGCGCGCGAAGCTCGATAGCAGTTCCCTTCCGTGCCAACTTTGGATCAGGGCCGCGCAAACCGGTTACGACTGTCCCTCGCCCCTCGAACGGAAAGACGTCTTCAACAATCATGATTAGCGGTCGGGTTTTCATAAAACGCGTCAAGGAACCAGCGGTGTGATCAATTCCACGACATGGTCATCGAAATCTCTGACCACAGCTCGGCGCCCCCATTCGGAATTGGCCGGTGCCTTCACGACGGTCGCTCCCATTTGCGAAAGCGCCCGGACAGCCTCATCCACCGAGTCTACACGAAACCCGATTCGCATCCCATCTGTCGGGGCCGCCTTTGCGCTCAGGGGATAGATCTCGAAAACCAACCCATTTGTCTTTGCCGCGTAGTGTTCTGGTCCGGAACCGTGAGAATGGAGGGTGAACGAAAGACCTATTGCCCGATAAAAGGCGACTGCGCGGTCGATGTCCGAGGAACGCAGGACAACCAGATTCAAGTATGGCGGAGCCGTATACATGGGACGGTGCTGTGACGAGCGGCAGGGTGGTGCAGAGCGTGGTAATTGTAACGCATCGAGCGGCTTGCGAAGACGCCTCGAGCTGGGGGCGCAAGGCGTTCGGCTTCGAGCCTGCCGATTCGAAGCGAAAGATGCCGTTTTATTTTCATCCCGGCAACGCTTGACATTGGTTCTTTAGTTCGTAAGTTCCGAACAATGGCAGTACATGCCGGTGCCGTTCGTGCACGACGGTCCTGCCAGCAGACACGCAAACACAAACGCATATGAGCAAACTCACTGGAAAAATTGCCGTCGTCACTGGAGGAAACAGCGGGATGGGCCTCGCCACCGCCCGTCTCTTCGCGGCGGAAGGCGCCAAAGTCGTCATCACGGGACGTCGGCAGAAGGATTTGGACGAAGCGGTGGCGGATATCGGGAAGAATATCGAAGGTGTGCAGGGAGATATCTCGAAGCTGGCCGATCTCGACCGGTTGCACGATCATCTCAAAAGCAAATACGGGCGCGTGGACGTGGTTTTCGCGAACGCCGGTATCGGTAAGTTCACTCCGCTGGGCAGTGTAACGGAGGAGGATTTCGACCAGATCTTTGATGTGAATGTCAAAGGCACCTTCTTCACTGTGCAGAAGCTGCTGCCGCTGATTCCGGATGGCGGATCGATCATTCTCAATGCCTCGATCGCGGGGAATACGGGCGTGGAGGCATTTAGCGTATACTCGGCCACAAAGGCGGCGGTTCGGTCCCTTGCCCGGACCTGGACGTCCGATCTCAAGGCCCGAAAGATCCGGGTGAATACCCTCAGTCCCGGTCCGATCGATACGCCGATCTTCGGCAAGACGGGTCTCAGTGAGGAGCAGATCAAGGGTTTCCAAACGGCGCTGACTACGCAGGTCCCGCTCGGACGATTCGGTCATGTCGATGAAATTGCTAAGCCGGCGCTGTTCCTTGCTTCGGACGATAGCAGCTATGTCACGGGCATCGAACTGACGGTCGACGGTGGGATGAGTCAGGTCTGATCGCTGTGGGATGGTTGGCCCGGGGCCTCTGCTGGAAAGTAGCCGGGGATAACATCCCCGGTATCCTAAACATAGATGCGTGTACCCCCGGCAGGGTACTGGCCTTTGACCGAAGTTCCGGCACCCCGCCGGGGTGCGCGGCCGTATTTCATAAAACCGGGGATGTTATCCCCGGCTACTTTCCGGCAGCCCTCCGGGCTGGCACTCGCGAACACTCCCGCACGCCCCACGGTCGATCAGGCCATATCGCAAGGATCAGACCGCTCTGCGGGATGACTTGTAAATGGGGAAGTGAAGGATCGCGAATGCGATGATGAACAGGCATCCGTAGGCCACGGCGGGATGGAGAGTTTCGTAAGTCCCCGTAGCTTCGTCAGTGTACGTAATCCGAAATCCAAGCCTTCGTCCAAAGATGAGTAAGGCGGCGCAGACCGTTAAAACGACTGTCGCCACTCCATCCGACGCATACCAAATGCGTGCGATCGCTTTGTGCTGAAGCGCACGGCCGGCAAAAGTTGCTGCGAAGACAAAGGTCAAGCTGATTACGGTACCTGCGATGAACTGAAATGGAACGCCGAGGGGACCTGCGTCTGCCATTTCCGGGATCGCAAGAAGCATGTAGACGCAGAACGTGACGATTCTCGAGGCCCAATAATGTGGCGTTTGGGTTGTTTCCTTGAATTCCATGCGCGGCAGGGAGGTAAAGACTATCCGCCATGTGGCGGCCATTCAACGCCCGCCAATTCCGCCGGTAACTGTGTCGGATCGACCGGCCAGAAGCGCTTGATATCGAACGTTTCGCCGGGCTCGAGCTCATTGTCGGGCGCGCCGATGATGAGCCAGAGGACTTCGCTATCCGTGTCATTGAAAACCTGCCGTACCATCTCCGGACCGACAAGCACGCCGCCATGCTTGGGCACGGTGAGTGTCTCGTCTCCCACGCGGATCCGGCCTACGCCTTCGAGGACGAAATAGAACTCCTCTGCCTTGATGTGTTTGTGGAGTGTGTTCGCGCTCTTCGGCGGGAAGCGCCAAAACCGTGCGCCGATCAGCTCGCTTTTCGTGTGCTCGAGATAATCCACGTAAGGGATCTTCATCGGGTTGGCCGTTTTCCGCGTGAGATCCTCGGGTTTCATCAGGAAATATCCGTCGATCGATTTCATTCGTCGGGAATAAAAGTTACCAGAGATACGCGAGGCCGAGTCCCGCTTTGGCTGACAGGCAACACCGGTATGATGTAAGATGGCGAAACATAGGAAGCGCGGAGGCGTGAATTGCGCCGGAAATCGATGCATTTATAGCATCTCGGAAGTCCGTGTGGTCAAGACACATCAGGGCTCACCGCTTTGGTGATCCCCGCTTTCGGGGAATAGACACAATTGGCCGGTACAGCTAATTCAAACGGAGCGTTTCTCCCCAGCGAATGCTTTGACGTTGCCGTTATCGCACTGAGGCGAACGCTAACAAAGAACGCATTATGAAAAACTCCCCTCGAATAATCCGCTCTCTCCATGCGGATTCCCCATTGTCACCATACGCAAAAGCTGCATTTCTTGATTCAATGCGGTCGATCGATCGATGGCATTGGTTGTTACCGATTTGCTTTTTGATGATTTGGCATCTGGGCGCGACCGAAGCCCGTGCCCAAAGTCAGCCGGCCAATAGTTTGTCCATTGCTTCATACGGAGCGAGTACTTCAGCAGGAGACAATACCGCAGCGATTCAGAGCTGCATCAATGCGGCGCAATCGCAGGGCAAGAGCGTCTGGATTCCTGCTGGAACTTACACGATCCAAGGCTCGTTGAATGCCACTGGCATCACGATCGCCGGTGCGGGAATGACCTCCAGTATTATCTATCGGCAGCAGAACTCCTCTGATATCACCAGCACGCAGATCTCGGCATTGAGTTGCACAATCAAGGACATCGGGCTGGATGGCAACGGCACATCGCGTGGAGTGAATGCCTCGTATGGTATCAATATGAAGGGCGTCGGATGGCTGATCCAGCGGGTACAAATCCATCACTCGGACGCGGGAATCTGGGCCTCCGGCAGCAATGGCACGTGCGATAGCTGCGTGATGCTCCAAACGTTTGCCGATGGCATCAACATCAATAACTCCGGCACGGCGCCAAACAATGCCGGTGCGAATCTGACGATTCAAAATTGCAGTCAGACCGGAGCCGGTGATGATGGGTTTGCGATCAACTCGCAGGGTGAAGACATGAGCTGGCCAAATATGGTCAATCCGAAGATCCTGAATTGTACGTCGACCGGCGCGTTCTATGCGAATGGCATCCGGATGGCGGGTGGGTCCGGCTCCCTCGTACAAGGGTGCCTTGTTTCCAATACCGCGAGATTGTGTGGAATTGAGGCCAGTTCGTTCGGCTCCGGTGGCTGGAATATCTCGAACGGATTGATTACGGCGAACAAGGTCATGGGCAGCGGTACAGTTGATGCGTCGGCCTGTATCAAGACCGGAGATGCGCGAACGACGGCGACGTTCTCCAATAACATTCTCCTCAACTCTGCCGGGGCAGGATTTCAAGTGGGAACGCCGACCTATCCCAACGGCGGAAATATCGTCGTCGGTCCGAACAACGTGATCGATCATCCGGCGATCGGCGGCTTTGCCGTTCAGTCTGGAGTTTCCGGGAGCGGAGACTTCAAGAATAACTCGGTCCTGAATCTGAACAGCGGCCAGGCTGCCTTCACCAATAACTCAGGTTCCTTCTCTGCGACCCAGGAAAACAATAACTGGCAGGGGCTGAGCAATGGAACCTACCGGATCGTAAATCTGAATAGCGCCCTGGCCCTGGACGTGACGGGACAGGCGACCGCGAATGGTTCGCTGGTGGAACAATGGGGTTACAACGGCGGCAGCAACCAACTCTGGGCCGTTACGAGTCTGGGGGGCGGTCAATATTCGATCACCGGCGTACAGAGCGGGCGAGTGCTCGACGTCACGGGTGCCTCGCTCAGCAACGGTGCCGCAATCGAGATCTGGGATAGCAACGGCGGCAATAATCAGAAATGGATCATCACGCCATCGGCTGGGACCATCAAGGCGGTGCATAGCGGCCTGTTGATGGAAGTATTGGGCGCTTCCTCCAGTCCCGGGGCCGGTATCGACCAATGGCCGGCGAATGGAGGAGAAAACCAACAGTGGACCTTCCAGGCCCCGTAGGTGTGCTGCACATTAGTGGCGACATTCACTCTGGCGAAACGGACCTCGCCTTGGGGAAGGCGAGGTCCGCGTGGCAGGCAAAACCAATTGTCCAAATGAAGATTCTGTCCGGTTTAATATTTGTTGGCAGTGCCTCCGTTGTCGCTGCCGGGATCATGTGGCTGGCGTCGTCGGGATTCGCGGAGACGAGTAAGGTGGATTTGCCTCGGCGAACCGTGAATCGCCAGGTTCGTTCCGATGAAATCGAAGCGCCTGGAAGCGATCTGAAGGCCTCGGGTGATGGCATTGAGCGATCGAGATCATCTGCATCGCTGGCTAATGAAATCGTGAACCTTCTCGCGTCCACAGATCCCTTGGATCAAAGCAAGGTGTATCGCGAGTTGCTTCCGCGGTTCGTCCAAGAGGATCCGCGAGCTGCCGCGGACTTCGCACAATCGGCTGCTGCTGCAAAATGGCGTGCCGATCTGATGGTGGTGGTTGCCCAAACATGGGCGGATATCGATGTAGATGACGCCGAAAAGTGGGCGACGCAGCTTGGCAATCCTTCAGAGCGAAACATGGTGTTGGGTTACGTCAGCTTTGAGGAAGCGAATACAGATCCGGCCCGAGCCGCCCGCATCCTCGAAAATGGGGCGCTGAGCCCTGATCGCCGCGAACTCATCGTGGCCAATCTTGCGCAGCAATGGGCAAATCAGGATCTGCAACCGCTTTACGATGAGCTCGACAGGCTCCCGCCGAGTGAAGATCGCGACGGTCTCTTCAGATACGTGGCATTGGCACAAGCAAGAACCGCCCCGGCTCAGGCGGCGGAGATGATCGCCGAGAAGATGTCGGCCGGACCGACGCAATTTGATACAACGATGTATGTGCTGCGGGAATGGGCTCGGCGGGATATGTCCTCCGCCGTTGCCTGGGCGAATCAGTTTCCATCCGGCAAGCTGCACGACAGGGCCATGCAAGTGTTATCCGGGGAGCTCTATGGCGCATACCTGCCGGAAAACACAGCATGGTGAGCTGCCGCCCGTTCAAACCGATCGATCGTTACTAAATGCAGAGATGATATGATGTCCCTCAAACACAATCGCTTAATTCCCGGGTTTGTGATGAATCACCTTCAACGTAGCCTATGTTGGATAGTAGTCCTCGTTGCTCTCAGTTTTCATTCTCTCCTGGCGGCTCCCAATGGTTCCTTGGGCGACACCAATATCCAATACTTCGGGCGCTGGGATTTCAGTAATCCGTCCCAATACCTCAGCTATTGGGGTGGAGCCTACATTCGGGTGAAATTCTCGGGGACAACCGCCAAAATCGTTCTCGGCAATACCAGCAACTTTTACTTCAAAATTGATAACGGCGCATGGACGACGGTGGCAAACGCGACCGGAACGGTGAACTTGACCCCGACACCATTAGTGAACGGGACGCATACGCTGAGCGTCGCGCAGGGGAAGGACTACGATTACTTGTTCAATTTTCGGGGATTGATCTTCGATCCGGGCGCCACGACGGGTACGCCATCCGTATCGGCCAATCTGATCGAATTTGTCGGCGATTCCATTACCGCGGGCTACACAGATCCTCAGGCGGATGTTTCAGACTATGCCTGGGTGAGCTCGGAAGCGTTGAATTGTGAGCACACCCAAATCGCCTACCCGGGAGTCAACCTGACGAGTGGCTACACCGGCGCCGGTATGGATGCGCAATATTTCAAAGAGCAGAGCTTTAATTATCCGAGTTCCCCGGCGTGGGATTTTTCGAGGTACACGGCGAAAGCCGTGGTGATCAATCTGGGAACAAACGACGTTAACAATCGCGTGCCGGGAACGGTGTTTCAGAACACTTATGCCACCTTCCTGGCACATGTGCGGACAGAATACCCGAATGCGGATATATTTGCGATGCGCACATTTCTCGGAGGGATGGAGTCGGAAACTCAGGCGTCAGTCATGGCCCGAAACATGGCGGGAGACGGCAGGGTCCATTACGTCGATACCACCGGCTGGTTGACGGGATCGGATTACAATGACGGGGTCCATCCCAGCGTGAGCGGTCACATCAAGGCGGCTAATTTGCTGGAACCCATTTTGTCGTACTATCTGAGCGGCGGCTTGGCGAGCGGGACCTATAAGATCCTGAATCGAAATAGTGGTATGGCGCTCGACGCGACGGGACAGGGGACCGGCAACGGCACGCCGATTGAGCAGTGGACCTACAATGGCGGCGACAATCAGCTCTGGAACGTGACGAATATCGGCAATGGACAGTACAAAATCGTCGGCGTGCAGAGCGGAAAACCGTTGGATGTGATGGGGCAATCGACGACGGATGGCGCAGCCGTTCAACTCTATACCGATAACGGCGGAGGTAATCAGCACTGGATCCTGAATCCGACCTGGGATGGCTATTACACAGTGCAGGGAGTGCAGAGCGGCAAACTGCTGGAAGTCGTGGGCATCGCAACCAATCCCGGCGCCCTGGTGGACATTTGGAGCGACAATGGTGGCTCCAATCAGCAATGGGCATTCCGGTTGCCTTGATCGTCTTCTCTGCGCCGGCAACTGTTTGATACAGTTTGTGGCGTGACGACAGGCATTCGCTTGAGATGCACGGTGCTTTCAGCGGATCTTCGCGGCGCTCACGGCCGGATTTCAGACGGCGGAGTTCCCTTCCAAAACCACACGTCGGCAAACCTCCCCAATTGCCGGCGCAATGGATTCGTGCCCGGTCGGGTTTGATGCGGAGCACGGATCCAGGCGATGCCGGAGGGACGGGGCCGTCTGAAATTCGCGTGAGTTTCCCCTCATATGAAACTCATCGATCCCCCGGGCGGTCTCTCCGCCCTTTCCCATCGTGTCGCGCTTTTTCGGCCCGGCTCATTTCATTCATCGCCCATCCTCACGCGTGTTTTGCGCGTTCTGTCTGTTGCGGCCTGTTGTACCGTGTTCGCGTCGCCGGTTCGCTCAGCCGTTCCTTCGTCCGACATCACTCTTCAGTCCGTGGTGACGGACAACCTGCCGCTCTTCACGAGTCTCACGGCATACAACTATACGGATGATAGTCAGGCCGTTTCGACGGTCATCGGCGGCACCACGGTCCCGTACTATGCGCCGCTCTACTACCCGTTCGATACCGACACGCCGCAATGGTGGGATAACCTGGTCGCCGAGGAATTGCAGGCCAGGCTTCCGGTGGTGATGTTTGCCACGCGCGGTACGCTGACCACCGACCCGACGGATCTCAACGGCGGCCTCAATCCCCGCCAATTGACCCGCATGATCAGCGCGTTGCAACGCGCCAATGCGACGAGTCTCGTGAAGCTGGCCTGTTTCGTGGACACCCCTTCAATGGAAGGTGTGTATACCTCCTTTCATGGACTGCCGGGAGGGACCGTGATGGATATGTCGGTGCAGAGCGACTGGAACGATGTGTTCTGGTTGAGAGGCGTAAAGCCGTGGTTCGACACCGTGCCGCAGCAATATTGGTACACGATCAATGGCAGGCCGCTCATCGAGTGGTGGTCGCTCGCTTCCAAGTGGTTTTCCAATCAGAATGGAAACGCGAGCAAGATGCTGCAGTACATCTCCGACTCATTTAATACGGCCTACGGCGTGCGTCCCGTCTTCATTCTCGACGGCCCGTGGCCGACGTCCCTCGACCCGAGCTCGATGAATCAGCCCGATGTCATTGGAATCAACGATTGGTTCGGTCCGCCCACCAAATCCTACAGCTACACCGAACTGGATAACTATATTTGCGGGACATCGGTTCCTGGTTTCATCAATCCCGGTTACTACGACCCGGCGAATTCCAATTATCACAGTGCGAACCTGGTCATCCTTCCGAACAAGGTCGACGGCAGCGGAGTGAATGGGGATACCCTCACGGCCGGCCTGGACGCCGCGGTTTCAGCGAAATCCGCGCTAACTGTTCTGGAAGGCTGGAACGACGTGCGGGAATGGGCCGGTTACTATCGCAGCGCCGCCTCACGGTGGAGTTTCCCGAATCAATACATCAATCTCGTCCGGCGATATACGGATCTCCGGACCGTCACGCTCCGGTTGGAAGCGGAAGCCGCGGATGAGTATTTCGACACGACGCCCGGAAACTCCGGCGGAGCCTATCGCCGGAGCGGCGATCTGGACGTCCGGACGCTCGCCACAGGCACGGGTTGGGCCGTGACGAACACCGCGGCTGGCGAGTGGATCCAGTTCGATAAAGTTGATTTCAGTCCGGGCAACTATCGTTTCCCGATCCGTTACTCGACAGTTACGGCAAATCGCCATGTCCGTCTTTATGTCGATGGCGTGGCCCTGCCGGACGTGACGCTGCCGACGACGGCAAACATGGATGCCTTCGATACCATCAGCCTTGGCCAGAAGACGATCGGCTGGGGGACTCATACGCTGCGCGTCTACTTCGTCGACGGTGGTGTCGATCTCGACTGGCTCTTCGTCAGAAAATTCGACCCGTTCCTTACGTTTCGCTCTTCCAGCAATAGCTTCTATGTGACGGCCGAACGAGGCGGCAACGATGTCGTGATTGCCAATCGGACCGCGATCGGTAACTGGGAGCGATTCAGTGCGGATGATACCAACGGCGGTACGCTCAGTGCCGGTGATGTGATCAATCTCCAGGCGCACGATGGCTTGCTGCTTAGCGCCGAAGGTGGTGGCGGCGGACAACTCTCCGCGAACCGCCGGCGGGCGGGGAGTTGGGAGCAATTTACGCTGCTCAAGCTCAATGGAACTGGCGCAATCGTAAACGGCGACTCCGTGGCGCTTCGCTCCGTCAATGGCCAGTATGTCACCGTAGGCAGCACAGGAATGCTGGACGTGACTGGTACCGCAATCGGAGCCGCCCAGACGTTTACCGCAACACTCGGAACACAATAGCGGTTGCCGTGTGACCGCCATCTGACAATTGCTGCCGTTCAATGATGAGCGGCAGCATTGTTTTCATGAGTTATTACCCAACCTTTTCTTCTGGGTGGCGGTGGCAATTCAAGCGGCTCACGCGAGATAGGACGCGTGAGGTTTTCACCAAATTTCCAAATTTTTCCAATTACCAAAGTGGGACCCCGAAAAATAGGCATTGCATAGGTCCTATAAGTCCCATGAGTCGCATAGGTTCCATCTGTCCCATCTGTCCCATCCTCCGACCAGCAGCTTACCGTTTCCGCCGAGCCTGCGGAGGTGGGCCACAAGAATCCCGCAGCCGCAATTGCGGGGCGATTCGCGCCCCCAGGCACTTCGCCACGCCGCTGCCAAACCTGCGTCCGGCGAGCCGCAGACATTCTTCGCCGATTGCCTGGAGATCCCACCAAAGGGTCGTCGGCCGCGGACTCAGATAGTCCGCGTAAGCTTCCTCGTTGAGGCTCGCGACGCTGATTTCCTCCGGCACTTTATATCCGCGATCCAGCGCGGCGCGCATCGTCGCGATCGCTCCGGGGAAACTGCAGGCGATAAATGCCGTGCACTTCGGCTCCGATTCCTCTTCGAGCCACTGCATCATTTTGTGGTAAGGAGCGGCGGCGACGTCGTCCCACGGGGAAAGGTGGCAGTCGATCACCGGAGCGCTTTCCAGGGCGAAGCGGTCGCGGCAAAGGATGCGGAACGCTTGCATGCGTTCGAGCACCTCCGGGAATGGCGGTTCGTTATTCACGAATCCGATGCGCCGATGCCCGAGGCCAACGAGGTGTTCGAGCAGCATTTCAATGCCGCGCTGATCATCGGTCGTGACGAAATCCGTTTGCGGCGCCATGCCGGAAGTGCCGATCACGATCACCGGCGCTGGATCCGGGTAGAGGCGGCGCAACGCATCCAGGTCGAACACGGCAATGTCCGACATCATGATCACCGCCGCCGGTTTGATGCTTGGCGAGATCCAGAGCCCTTCTTCGTGCTGTTCCTTCCGATAAACATGCAGCGCCCAAAGCCGGCTGCGAGCCGCACGCCGCAAGCCCGTCTCGATCAGTTCAAAATTCGCCGAGGGGTGATTGTTGCGAACGAAGAGAATGCAGCGCTTTTCCGCCTGCGGACTGACATAGACACCGCTGCCTTGTTTGCGGATCACCAGACCTTCCATGGCCAGCCGGTCGATCGCGGCGGCAACGGTTTGCAAGCTCATGCCAAACTGCCGGGTCAGCCAACGCGTGGAAGGAAGCTTCGATCCGGGTGGAAGGCTCTGGATGCGGGTGCGCAGATGCGCGGCAAGGATCTCTTGCTTGTTGCTCAAGGGAAGGTCGATTTTCGGAGGGAACGAAGACTGCACCTGCAGCATGCCGGGGAGAGGAGGGCTGTACAAGCTCGACCTGAGAATCCGTTTTCCCGCCGCCCGGTTTCCGTCTTATACGAAATACCACCCACATGAGAACTCTCGCGATCGGCGATATTCACGGCCACCTGCGCGCTCTTGATGCCTTGTTGAATAGCGTCGGCCCAAAGCCGGATGACCGGATCGTTTTTCTCGGCGACTACGTCGATAAAGGTCCCGATGTAAAAGGCCTTCTCGATCGTATGGTGCAGCTTCGCGAAAGACCCAATGTCGTATTTCTCCGAGGCAATCACGACGAAATGCTCGTTCATGCTTATCGCAATCCGCCGGAATTTTCAGTTTGGGAATGTCTCGCCGGTGAGAATGCTCTGGCCAGCTATGGAGGGGGAGATTTGCGAGAGGTCATCGGGAAAATTCCATCGGAACACTGGAGCTTTTTAGAGGAGACCTGCCGCGACTATTTTGAAACGCCGGAGCACATTTTTGTACATGCCGGCATCCGCGCCCATGTGGCCCCGGCGGAAGAAGATCGGGAGCGGCTTCTCTGGACCTCGCTCCTGACGGCCGCGTCTCATCATTCCGGGCGTACGGTCATTTGCGGTCATTCCTCGCAACGCAGCGGGCACATCGCCGATCTCGGCCACACAATCTGTCTCGATACCGGCATCACCAGTGGTGGACGGCTGACTTGCCTGGACGTGGAAACTCTTGAATTTTGGCAGTCGACTGCGACTGGCGAATGTTTTTCCGGACGGCTGCTTTCGGCGGATCGGCACGGCTGAGATATGACGTCCAGTTTCTTCAGCCTCAGGGGAGAAATTTTTCCGCGTCTTTGTGCTTTTCAAGCCGTCGACGTGAGGCACTCTCCCACCTCGCATGGAACTCGAACGAGAGAACACGTTGCGCCAGCAGGCTTGGGCTTGCTTCACTTTTCACACCGAACTGCGGCTGCGGTTTTTGAAGATCTTCGCGGTGCTTGCGGCGGTGCTGGTTGCCGGAGCGGTTTGCCTGTTGCGGGAAGGCGCCAGCCAATGGTTGATTTTGCCGGTGGCCATTCTTTTGCCGCTGTTAGCCGCGCTGTTTTGGCTGCTCGACCGGCACAACGCCACACGAGCCGGCAAGGCAACAGCAGCGCTGAAGGCCCTCGAAACTGAGCCTGCGCAGCCGGTGCCGGCAGCGTTGCGTTTGTTTGAATCCGGCGAAGCAGGCAAGCCGGCGCCTCAGGATGGTTTTGCCGGGACTTATGCGGGAGTGTACGGTTTAGCCGCGCTGGTGGGGTTGTATCTTGCGGTGCTGCCTTTTGTTGCCCACGTGCATACCGCGTCCAGCGTCGCTGCAACGACTCCGGTACCGCCGCAGGGCGCCATCCCACAGCGCCCAATGCCGGGCGTCGGTTACCCCATGCCGCCTAGCATGACGCCGCCGCATCGTCCGAATTTCCTGCCGCCGGCGACTCCTTTCCCACGGCCACCAGTCGTCCCGACTGTCGCGCCGCATCCGGTGCTTCCGCCGTCCGTTAAGCCGGTCGAGACGCCCAAATAGTACGGGAATCGGTACGAATGCCGGGCAACACCGGCGTCCTTCCGGTAGCTATTTGACGCGCTGTATTTCCGCCCGAAGGATAAAGAGTTCAAGCTGGTCGGCCTGACGAGAGACTCCCATTAGTTTCTTCGCGCCATTTCGTATGACGATCGAGGTCGCCTCTCCCGTGCTCTCAAATTGCGGCCGCGTGACCACAACATCGCCTTTTGGCACCAGGACATCGTTTTCTTTTTCGGCCAGGGCGACTTTCACGGGACTCGATTGGTGGAGATCTTGTGGAGTGATCTTGAGCTGGATCGTTTGTTCGCTCTCGGAAATCGTGGGTTCCACTTCCAGTTTGGTGCCGACTTCTTTCGTTTCAAATGCGCTGGGCACGGCGTCGAATTCGGCCTCGATGAACAGACCTTTCTCCTCAGTCAGATGAGTTACAAAATTGGCCTCTTCTTTATCCTCCGCGTAATATGTCTCAACTGGTGCGCGGATATACGCTGTAGGATAACGGACTTCGTTCACCGCTTCGAAGACCGCCTTCTGTTTGTTCTGAGTTGTGAGAGTTGGCCAGCCAACGAGTTTCGCGGAACCGTCGGAGATCAGTGCCTGAATCTTTTCCCAGGTGCTGTCGATCTTTCCTTCGTCGCGAAGATCCGCGGGAAAGGTTGCGGCGATCTTTTCCGGAATGGTGACGATTTGCATCTCCACGAAAACGTTATCTTCGTCCGGTTTCGCTGTTGGTTCCTGGCCGAAAACGGGTGACAGCTGAACCACAAGGAACATGGAAAAGAGCGAGAAAGCGAGGACTCTCATGGCGGTTTATTTTGGGAGGGCTGTATGGAGAAGATAGAGGACCATTCCCGGTTTGGGTAAAGTCTGCAGAGAAACCCCCGCGAGCAGACGTTCGCCACCGCAGAGTCTGACAGACGAAACTAGCTTCTGGACTCCATATTCGGGTTCTTCGATCCGGCTTTTGGTGCCATATTGATTCCCGGCCACTTGCCAGGATTTCACCCCAAGCCGCGCTTTTACTTCCAAATTAAAATTCAGGTCGAACCGGCTGCCGCTCGCCGATGCAAGTGCGGATTCGAGTGTGACACCCGTGCTACGGGCCTCGAAGCCAGGTGGTGGTGGAGGGCAGATGTCCGGTCCTGGTTCTATGGGTGGTGGAAGTGGTGGCGCTGCTTCCTGGGGGCTGAGATTGATCGATGACGGTGGCATCAATGGTTCCGGAGCGGCGAGCGGCGCCTGATGCTCTGTTACCGTTTTGGAAGTAGTGTAGTCGGCTCCTCCGGAAAAACATGCTGGCCAGCCAATTAACTCTGCATCGTGGTGGCGCAGCATGGCCTGCAAATCGAAATAGGCTTCCTGAAAGCTATTTGGATCTTCCAATCGTGGAATAAGGGAAATGGCGCGATCGATGGGTAGAAAGATAATTTGCGCATCTGTGCGAACTCCTTTTGGGGGAAATTCGTTTCCCAGGGGTGCCTGTAGGCGATTTGTTTTGTCGACCGCGGCGAAAGCGAAGACCATTTCCAGGCTGTCCCGCGGTTCGGAAACAGGCGAGGCGGTAAGAAGGATTCTTTGTCCAGGCTTCAACGCTAACGTCGTCGATTCCGAGATGTCCCGAAATCGTGGTTGTTCAATTTGCACCCCTTTTTGCGAATTTGCATATCTTATGGTGACGTGCGACGCCTCAGCCGCTTTCGTTTCCTTGAACGATAATAATAGGCGAATGAGCGCACCGTCAGACACAACGGAGTCTACCTGGAGGGTGGATCCTTCCGTATTTGCTTCAAACGATGAAGGGAACGTGTGTAGACGCGCCGTATCCACGGAAGGGCGTTGATGGATATTGGTGGGGGCGTTTCCCGTTGTCTCAAAAGGGATGCGTTCCGCATAAAAGGAATAGTCACGAGGCGAAAGACGGTCGATGGTTCCGGCGACAAAGCCGCGTACCGTGCCGATGCAGCCGATGCGGGTCATTGACCATGCTGAGAGTGTTGCTTTGCCTTCGAGTAAAAGCGTTTGGATTTCCGCATAGGCGCCATCGATGAGCGCCGGCTCACGTAACCTTTGGATCATCGGCCAGCCAATTTTTTGCGGCAGCACGATGGCTTGCAATTCAACCCGGGCATTTGCCGGCGGTTCACCGGCTTCGCCTTGAGCACGGGCGTGCGGCGCCAGTGTCCAAAAAGTAAAGACCATCGACATGACCAGCCACTGCCCGGTTATTGAGCGATGGTTCGTCTCTATATGCATCTGGGTTCCTTCGAAGCGGCGGCGCCAGTGCAAAACCTTTTCGGGACGACCGGCGATTTCATGGGCGGGATTGAGGATCACGTGCTTCGACTTTTCGCGCGAAGACCCTCATCAGAAAAAGCTCCAGATGCTCTTGGGAGTCAGCTGCCCTATGCACCCCAAAAAGAAAGCTTTCTCCACTTCGGCAGTGCCAGGCAAAAGTGTCCTCTTTTGTGTCGAAAGTCGGACGGCTGACGCTGATGCGCTCTCCATTTGGCAATTCACCGTAATCGAAGCGATCCCAAGTGCCGAAGCGACATTGCTTTGCAGTTAACATGACATCGATCCATGTGCCATCCTTTGGTACCGACGCTTTGAATTCGATCGAATCCCCTGCATCTCGCTCTTCAAAATGAGCCGCACATGCTCCCTTGGTTGGCCAGGCTTCCAGCAATTTTGTCGCCACATCCTTTGTCAAAACCATCGGAGTACGGGGTAGTAAGGATTCGTACGCGATAGGATATATTGCCGTGATGCCTGTTTCTGTTTTGGATAGAGCAGAAATCGAAGCAGATACCGTTGTGGCCATTTCTGCTGTGAGCGTTGCTTCGCCTGAGTTGAGGAGGGCTTCCACGTCGTTCCAGATTTCAGGGCCTTTTGCCAGGTCGTCGGATTTTGTGATAAGAGGAATAGCGATTTGTTCCGGCAGTGCGACAAACCGGCATTCGATGCAGGCATTCCATTGGGAAGGCGCATTGGGAATTGCCTGTGGTGTCTCACTCTCCGCGAACGCGGCGGAGAGTGCCAGTAAACATATCGTCCACATAGCAAAGGGAGGAACGGAGCCCATTAGTGCAGTTGAGACAAGGAACGGTTTGCTAATCCACCTTCCGCCATTCTCCCCTCAATATGAAAAGCTCGAGATGGTTGGGCGGGTCCGTCGTTGGATATACACCGAGCAGCCTTTGCTCACCATTCTTTATTGTGAAGGTCGTCACAGACTTCATCGTGGTAAACTCTGGCTGCTCCACGATGACTTTCTCTTTTGTTTCCGGCCTTTCGATGGCCACTTGATTCATTCCCTTTATCCGCACGTGTTGTGGGACGATGTTCAGGGTGATCTTTTTCAGATCCTCAGAGATGGTGGGTTCGACTTCAAGGGAAACGCCTGTATTGCGCGTCTCGAATGACGAGGGAATTCCGGCAAAATCCGTGCCGGACACCGTGTTCTTCATTTCCTTGGAGTTTGCGTCCGCTTTAGTGTGCTCCATGGTCTCCCGGTCCGGGAAATAGACGCCGATTCCGCCCGCCGTGTAATCGGCCGCAAATCGAAATTCGTCGATTGCTTCGAAAACTGCACGCTGGCCACTCTGGGTGATGATCATCGGCCAGCCGACAAGCTTTGCTTCACCGCTCGTGATGAGGCCCTGGATCTTTTCGTAGGCGGCGGAGGTCTTGTTTGGATCCATGAGTTCGCGAACGAGCGGCGCGGCTGTCCCGATCGGAATGACGACCATTTGCACGTCCACAATGATATTGACGGGCGATGGTTGAGTATTCGTCGCGGCGGCGTCGACCTGGACTCCAGGGCTGGCCGGTGGCGTGGGTTCCTGGGCATGAGCCGCAGTACTGGCGACGACCATGCCGGCAAAAGCAAGCGCCGGAAGGAGTTTCATGTGTATTGAAGCGGCTTGGCGGATTTAATTAGTGACCGCTGCTGGGCAGCGCTGCCGTGCGAAGGAGAAAGAGCTCGAACGTCTTCTCTGCATCGGGGACCTTGTGAACGCCGATGAGAACTCGTTGCCCAAGACGCAAACGCATTTTCAGAGTATCCCGCATGGAGTGAAAGCAGGGCTGTTCGACGTTGAGCGGGTCGCCGTTCGATAATTTGCCCGACTCGATCTTCTGCCAGCGCAGCAATCGGTCGTGATTCGCTTCGATCTCGGCCTCGACGATTTCCGGTTCGCCGGTTGAGTGCATGATCAGCTTGATCTTCGGGCCGGTGTTCCGGGTTTCCATGGCGGCCGGAGTGAGCGCGACTCCGGGCCAATGCTTCGCGTACTCGACTGGATTGTCCTGGGGAACTTTGTCCGGCAGCGTGGGCTGGTAGTCTGTCGGATATCGTACTTCCTCGTTCGTTTCGGACTGCAGCGCTTCGTTTTCCGCTCCTTTGACAACCAAATCCGCTGCGAGAGTCGCCTCACCGGTTTCGATCATTTGTTCGATTTTCTCCCAGGCCGCATCCGCTTTGCTATCATCGCTGAATTGAGACACGAGCGAAAGCATGGCCTTCTGCGGGACGACGACCATCCGGCATTCCGCAAAAACAGTCGGCGATTTCGTGGAAGACGCAGGAACTGCATCTCCGGCACGAAGGTTTGAGAGGGGGCTGAGGATGAGAAACGAAGCGGTCAGGCCGGAGCAGATGCGAGTCAATCTGCACAAATGAGCATGGGTGTTCATGGGAAGGACTATCTGTGGCTACCACACACGGACATGATGCGTGGACGGAGCGAGGTCGAAATGCATTCAGACGACCAGCCACTTTTTAATGACCGAAGATTCTACGTGAAGGCGGTGCTTCCGCCGTCCCTCCCGGGATTCGCGGTTCAGCGCTCCGGCCGCGGAGGATTCTGCGGCCAGTCGTCCGTACGGAAAGGAGAGGCAGGAAGGTTTGTCTCGTTGATGAGATTGCCGTCCGGGTTATCTGCCCAGTCGTAACGGACTGCGACGGGTTTCGGTACATCCGGGCTCGAGACGATGACGTGATCGCCCTGGATCTCGGCCTCTGCCCAGTGAAACTTGTGGTCATCTCCGGCAATGGCGAAGCCGGTCAATTTACCACCATCTTTGCTCTTCATGCCCTCCGAGAAGCGGAGGGTCAGCCGGATCTTCCCGTCCTCTTCCTGTGCTCCGCCCGGCATTGGACCGGAGTACTCGACATCTTGGTAATACACCGCGGCGCGTGCGACGAGTCCAAGGCGGCGACCCACTTCCTGTTTGTTAGTCGGGTGGACCGTAGTGGCATCCCCGATATCGATGGTCACGGCCATGCCAGTGTGGGGTAAATCCAGTGTCTTGAGCTGTGCATCGCGCAGCGCCGCCCAGTTACTGTCCGTTGGCTCGTCATACCGCTTCATGAAATTGGCGAGCTGGACGTAAAGAAATGGAAACTCACCAGCGCCCCAGCGTTCGCGCCAGGTCTGGATCATCAGGGGGAAGAGATTCTCGTATAAGGCCGCATTGCCGGTATTTGCCTCGCCCTGGTACCAGATCGTTCCGCGAATCGTATAAGGAAGCAGCGGAGAGATCATCGCATTGTAGAGGCATCCCGGGCTGCCAAAGTCGTCGCCGCCATGTGGTGGGCGAGGCACTGGTGCGGGCCGGGTCCCTTCATCCTTCGCCTTCTTCGCGGCTTCCTGCCAGGTGGCGAGTTTCGCGTCGTATTCCGCCTTGGCTTGCGGATATCGCTCCTTGGTCTGTTCCCAAGCGGTGAAGAGGCCCTTGAACGCCTGGTACTTGGCGAGAACATCGGTCGGCGTCCACAGCTCGGCGCCCGTTCCGCCCCACGACGAGTGGATCAAGCCGATCGGCACTTTGAGATTCTCGAGCAGATGACGCCCGAAGTAGTAACCAACCGCGGTAAAGCGGCCTGCCGTAGCCGGGCTGCAGACTTCCCACTTACCCGCGCAATCCGCCTGAGGCTCCGCTTTGGCCGTGCGTTGTACGGTGAAGACGCGAATTTGCGGATGATTTGCCGCGGCAATCTCTTCTGGGGCATTCGCGGAATTCTGCACAATCATTTCCATGTTCGATTGTCCGGAACAGACCCAAACCTCGCCGACGGCGACGTTCTTGACTGTGATCGAGTTATGTCCGCTGATCGTCATTTCTCCCGCTTCACCTGCAGTTAATCCGGACAGTTTCACGCTCCAGTGGCCGTTGGCATCCGCGACCGATTGCGCGGAAGCTTTGTCAGCGAGTTTGACGGTGATTTGTTCCCCCGGATCCGCCGTGCCCCAGACATTGGCCGGCGTATCCTGAAGGAGCACCATGTTGTCGCTGATCAGCGCCGGCAGCTTGACGTCGGCGAGTGCGGCGGCTGGCACGAGAAAGAGGAGGGGACAAAAGAGGAGCAGCGAAGAAGGGGAGAGGGGACTCTTCATAGAGCGCGAATGCTCCGTACAAATGCGGGCGAAAGTCGAGCCCGAGTTGCAAGTGGACGGTGAATTCGGTGTTTCGGTTTGTTTTCCAAAACGCTCGTGTGCGCCTCGCGGGAGCTTTCGCAGTGCAAACGATGAAAACCACCTCGTTTTGCGTAGATTTTTGGGTGGCCAGTTTTATGCCTTTGTTGCGCTGCGAAAGAGATGGTTGCGTTTTAACGCAAAGGCCGCGAAGCCCGCAAAGGTTCGCGAAGATTCAGAGAAAAGAAGAGCATCCCCATCGGCTTTCGCTTTTCGGATTTCTCGCGGCGAAGCGTAGGCAAATCAGATCAACCCTTCTCAAAATCTTTGCGAATCTTTGCGCCCTTCGCGGGCTTTGCGTTAAAACCAAATCGTCTTTTCACGAAGGCGCAGATTTGGTGCGGCTTTGCCGCGCTGTGCCAAAGGCAGGAAATTCTTTGTGCAATGCGGTTCCGGAAGATCATAGTTCCCACTTGCTTCCCAACAGGCGCATCGCAAATCCCCATGCCAAAATCATCGCGCACCCTCGCTCTTTTCCTGCTGGCCGTGGTTCCGCTGTGGGCAGCGCCACCGGCTGCGGTTACCGATCCCAAGTCTCCAGTGGTACGGGAGTTGGTGGACCTGCGGACGAAGGATGCAGGATTCCTGTTCGATATCCGCTACGCCACGACGCACAACTTCACTGGCCGCCAACTCTATCTCGTGCCGGGAGCGTGGCTGCATCGCGATGCGGCGAAGGCCCTGATTGCCGTGCAGCATGACCTGAAAGAGCAGGGCCTGGGATTGAAGATCTATGACGCCTACCGGCCTCTGAGCGTGCAGCAGCAAATGTGGGATCTCATCCACGATGAACGCTACGTCTCCGATCCGGCGATCAATTCCGGCCGTCATACGCGGGGCACCGCGGTGGATGTCACCCTGGTGGATGCGGAGGGAAAAGATCTCGTGATGCCCACCGACTTCGATGACTTCACGAGGAAAGCGCACCGCGATGCCCGCGGGATCTCGCCGGAAGCGCATCACAATAGTGAAATCCTGGAGCAGGCCATGGCCCGTCACGGCTTCATTCCCTATCCGTATGAATGGTGGCACTTCGACCTTCAGAATTGGGAGAAGCATCCGCCACTCGATATCTCGCTTTCGCAATTGCAGAACGAAGCAGAAAAGAAGAAGTAGCTCCTGCGCAGCACATAGGTCCCATAAGTCCTATGCGTCCCATAGGTCCCATTTTCGGCATGTCACCCAATCGCCGCTGCTCCGCGTTCTCCCGTCTTGAGCCGCAGCGCGTCAAGTATCGGAATCACCAACACTTTTCCGTTGCCGCGCCGTCCGGTGTGAGCCGAGCGATAAATGGCTTCGAGGATGCCGTCTGACTCCTCATCGTGGCAGGCAATCTCGATGCGGACCTTCTTTGTCAGTTCCACCGCGTCGAAAGAAAGATCGTCCGGATGATCCGGATGACTGTCGTCGTGTTCCTGGCCGAAACCGCGAACGTGAGAAACACTGACTCCATGAACCCGTTGTTCGGTCAGTGCGGTGAGGACGGAGCGGAGGAGTTCTTCTGGAAAGTAAGCAATGACCAGTTTCACGGAAGTTAGTTTAGTATTCGGCTTTTTCGGTTTCGAACCATGGATACAAAATCGGGACGAGGAAGAGTGTCAGGACGGTCGATGTCACGAGCCCTCCAATGATGACAGTGGCAAACGGGCGGGATGTTTCCGCGCCGACCGCGTGCGAAAGAGCGGCAGGAAGCAAGCCCAACGCGGCCATGGCGGCTGTCATCACCACGGGGCGCATACGGGAGATCGCTCCTTCATGGACGGCCTCCGACACATTCATTCCCTTCCTGCGCAGATGGCGGATGCGCTCCACCAGCAGAACGCCGTTTTGTACCGACACGCCAAAGAGTGCGATGAATCCAACCAGGGCTGAGACCGAGAGAGATAGTCCGGAGAGTGGCAGCGCTAGCACGCCGCCTACCGCGGCAAACGGAACATTGAGCAGAATGAGCAAGGCGAGTTTTGCCGAGTCGAAAGCAGTGAAGAGCAGGAAGAAAATCGCCAGCAGAGTGATGGGCACAATGAGTTCGAGCCGTTTCAGGGCGCGTTGCTGATTCTCGAAAGAGCCGGTCCATTCGAGGCGATAGCCGGTCGGGATTTTGACCTGCTCGGCAACCTTCTTTTGTGCTTCGGCAACGAGAGATCCGAGGTCGCGTCCGCGGACCGACAACTTCACGGCGGTCCGGCGTGAATTTTCCTCGCGTTCGATGCGTGAGAAGCCATTGCGTAGATCCACCGCCGTAAGGGTGTTGAGTGTGAGCCGCTCGCCGCTCGAACCGAAGACCGGGATGCGCCGGATGGAATCCAGATCCTGCACGGATTCGGGCTGAATTTTGACGACCAGGTCGAAGCTGCGTTCGCCTTCGTGGACCTGCGTCGCGACTGCCCCGCCCAACGCCGTTTCGACTTCCTCCTGAATGTCCGACACAGAAAGCCCGGCGCGGGCGATGGCCGCGCGATCCACCGTGATCTGCACTTGCGGCTGGCCGAGCAGTTCGTCGGTTCCCACGTCCGCTGCGCCTGGCACTTTCTTGATCACATCCACGATTTGATCGGCCAGCGACTGCAGCATCTTCGGGTCTTCGCCGAAGATCTTCACGCTCAGTTCGCTTTTAATGCCGGATACAGCTTCGTTCACGTTGTCTTCGATGACCTGGCTGAACTGGAACTCCATCCCCGGAATCGCCTTGGCGAGCTTCGCTTTCATGGCATCGCAAAGCCCCTCACGATCATGCGCGGTCGTCCACTCCTCGCGTGGTTTTAGCGGCACGCCGTTTTCAACCACATCGAAACCATTGATGTCGGTGCCGTCGTCCGGTCGGCCGAGTTGGGAGACAACGTTTGTTACTTCCGGAAAGCTGGCCAGGATTTCGCGCGCTTTGCGCACCAGCCTTGAGGCTTCCGTGGGGGAGATGGTCTCAGGCATGAAGCCGCGCACCCAAAGCGCGCCTTCATCGAGTTTCGGCAGAAACTCAGACCCAATTCGAGTCAGGACGATTCCAGTTACGACCAGACTTGCCAGAGCGATGCCCATCACCACATAGCGAGCTTTGATCGCCCAATCCAACATGGGCCGATAGATCCTGAGCAGCACGCGAACGAGGAAGGACTCGTGCTCGGCGATCTGGTTACGCACCGCGAAGCTGGCCAGCACGGGCACGATAGTCAGTGCCAGGATCGTTCCGACCACGAGCGCAAACGTCAGCGTGAGGGCCATCGGGCGGAAGATTTTCCCTTCCACCCGTTGCATCGTGTAAAGCGGGATGAAGGCTGTCAGCAGGATGGCCTTCGAAAAGAGAATGGGGCGTCCCATCTGCGTCACCGCCTCGACGATCAGCGCCGGCAGATTTCGGCTGCCATTCTTTCGCGTTTCCAGCAGGCGCAACAGATTCTCAATCACGACCACCGCGGAGTCGACGATGATCCCGAAATCGATCGCCCCCATGGAGATCAAATTCGCGGGGATACCGCGGAGATCGAGTAGGAAAAAGGCCCCGAGAAGAGAGAGCGGGACGACAAGCGCGACCACCAGCGCGGACCGGTAGTTTCCCAAGCCGAGAAAGAGAATGAGCACGAGCAGAACGAGGACGATGCCCTCGATCATGTTATGCCGCACCGTGTGAAGCGTGCGGTCGATCAGTTCGGTCCGATCGTAGTAGGGCACCAGTTTGACGCCTTTTGGGAGATAACTGGCATTGATGCGCTCCACCTCCGCCCGAACTCGCTTCAGGACTTCCAGGGCGTTTTCTCCCTTACGGAGAATGACGATGCCCTGCACCACGTCGTCACGATCTGCGCGCCCGGGAGTTAGCATTCCCACACGACCGAGCCGTAACTGATTGCCGATTTCAACCCGGCCGAGATCCTTGATGCGGATGGGGGTGCCGCCGCGCGTATCGACAGCGATGTCCGCGATATCTTCCGTGTTATTCACCAGGCCGATACCGCGCACAATATACATTTCCGGGCCGTGCTCGATGTATGAACCGCCGGCATTGCGGTTCCCGTTGGAGAGAGCATCGAAGACCTGTTTGAGCGGGATGTTGAATGACCGAAGTTTCGCCGGATCGATCAGCACCTGATACTGCTTGGTAGGACCGCCGAAACCGACGACATCGACGACTCCTGGAACGGTACGAAAACGGAGTTCGACGACCCAGTCTTCAAGCGCCTTCAACTCAACGGCAGGAAAGCCTTCGGGAGCTTGCAGTGTATAGCGAAAGATTTCACCGACTGGTGTGGAATCCGGCGAGAGGCTGGCATTCGCTCCAGTGGGAAGGTTGACCTGTGCCAGTGCCTGGAAGGCTTGATTGCGAACGAAGTTACTATCCGCATCGTCCTCAAAGACGATCGTCACCTGGGATAAGCCGAACAGTGAGATCGAGCGCATGGAGACCCGTTTGGGGATCCCATTCATCTGATTCTCAATCGGAATCGTGACCAGCCGTTCCACCTCTTCGGCGCCATGTCCGGGGAAGAGGGTGATGATCTGCACCTCAACATTCGTGACGTCGGGATAAGCTTCGATCGGCAGCCGTTGAAAGGCGGAGTATCCCGCAAAAACAAATGCGGCGAGAAGAACGAGGACGATCGCCCGATGCCGGAGGGCGTAAGCGGTAAGTGTTCCCATGGAAGGTTAGTCCTTGCTTCCGCCTCCCTCGGCGAGGGATTCAAGGAGCAGACAACCGTCCGTGACCACCTTTTGGCCGGGCTCCAGTCCCGCGAGAACGGCTACCTTTCCGGCGCGCTCGCTTCCCACTTCCACGGCATGACGCTCGTATTCTCCCGGCGCCATTTCGAGGAACACGTAGTGATGGCTTTCCTTGGAGAACACCGCTTTGACGGGCACTTCCACGGGTCTGGAATTGGCGGTTTTGAATTCCGCCGAAGCCGCCTTGGCGTCGGTACCGGCTGCCTCCGGTGGAGGTAAGGTCTGTTCGAGAGGGCTGCCGACTTCCACCGTGACATACATTTCAGCTTTGAGTAAGTCGTCGGTGTTATCCACCGAGCCGCGTGCGTAGATTGTACGGGTCTGCGGGTCGAGGGAGTGACCGATGACTTCGAGTTTGCCATGAAACTCATTTGACGGATACGCGCGGGACCGAATGGTAAGGGCCTGGCCGGGTACGAGTTTCCTGAGATCGAGTTCCGTGACATCCAGCAGCACGGAAAGTTTGGACGGATCGCTGATGACAAAGAGCGGGTTAGTGTACTGTTGGACGTTGGCTAATATCTGGTCCGGACGCACCTCCTGCCCTGGATTGATATGCTTCTCGACCAACGTGCCGCTGATCGGCGCCTGCAATGGATACAGGCCATTGACCGCGCCGAGTTTGCCTCCATACAATTCCAGCCTGGCGACTGCCCGCTTCAGTTCGGCTTCCTTGTTTTCGAAGTCATCCTGTGCGGCCTCCACGTCTTTCTGCGCGGCGGCGCCGTGTTTCAAGAGATCCTCGGTGCGATCGAGCGTGCGCCTGGAGAGTTTGTCATCGGCGTCAGCCTTGGCGGCATCAGCCTCGGCTTGTCCGAAGTCCGGGGAAAAGATGGAGGTCAGAGTCGTGTCTTTTTTGACCTTCTCACCCAGATTTACTTCGATGCTATTGACGCGTCCGGCCACCGGGGTGAAGACCGAGACGGTCGAGGATTCATCCCACACCAACCGGCCGTTAACGGTGAGAATCGACTTCTCAAGTGGCTTGGCGACGTCAGTGGTGAGGGCGGCTTCTTTCGCGGAGGAATCAGTCAGTGTGATCCGATTCCCCTGAACCTTTGCGCCTTCGGCTTCAGCGTTGTCCGTGGAAGGATCTTTGTGACATCCGGTAAAGCAGAGGCCTGTCAGTGCCAGGCTGAGGACGGTTTGCCACGGCGAGATGATGACTGGGTTTCGCGATCGGTGATGAGGTGTCATGCTGCTCTCAGGGTTTGTGCGCCGGCTTCATGGCGCTTTCCAAAGTGCTGTTTCTGGCCAGGGCGAGGCTCACGGCCGCGGTTGCGCTATCCGCCATGGCTTGGGCGGTGGCGATGCGCACATCGTTGTCACTGCGCTCCGCCTGAAGAAGGTCGACCAGCGCCGCTCCGCCTTTTTTGTAAGAGTACTCGACGCTCTCCACGACTTTTGCGGATCGCGGACGGACTTCCGCTTCGTAACGCCGCCAGCGGCGTTGCGCCTCGTGCCATGCGTCTTCCGCGGTCGCGATATCCGCCGCAACCTGGGTCCGTACCTTTCCGACTTGTGCCGCGGCTTGCGCTCGTGTGGCTTGCGCCGCGCGGATATTTCCGGTGTTCCAATTCCAAAGTGGCAGCGGAAATGAGACACCGACTCCGACAGTGGTTGGCTGGTCGGGCGGGTTGTGTTCGTACTCCACGAGAAAGGTCGGATCGGGAATGCGGATGGCGCGTTGCAAGTCGAGATCGGCTCCGGCCTTGCGCAGGCTGGCCTCGGCGGATTGAAGATCGGGCCGCTGTTCGGGATCACCCGAGTGCAAGTCCAGCGGCAAGCCCGCGAGCGAGGCCAGGCTGTCCGCGGCTTTCCAGGTACCCAGTGGATGGCGGACTCCGAGAAGCACTTCCACCGCGATGCGAGCAGCACAAGCAGTGCTCTGAGCAGCCTGAGCGTTTAGTTCAAGCTGGTCCGCCGCAATTTCGATCTGGCCCCGGTCTGCCTCGGAGATATCTCCCGCCTTCAGCCGCGCGCCGGCGATATCCGCTTCGCGGCGAAGCGACTGTGCCGACTGCGTGAGGACCCGGACATTCTCTTCGGCGAGCAGTGATGCGATGTACGCTTTGTCCACACCCAGATCGAGCGTTCGGCGGGCGTCGCGAAAACTCGCCTCCATCGCTTCCAGTCCCGCCTGTGCCGATTTCTGCCGGGCGGTGCGCTTGCCTCCGATTTCGTAGAGCTGATTGATCGCCAGAATGGTGTCGTAGGTGCGATCGAAGACGCCATTTCCGGAAGGAGTGCTGGAAGGGGCGTTGCCTTCGCCGACGTTGATCTTCGCGGTGGACCACGAAAATGTGGGATTCGGAAACTCGTGGGAGACCATCCTCTGCGCAGCCGCCTGATCGACGCCCGCCTGGGCAGCGATCAGATCCCAATTGTGAAGAAACGCGAGCCGCCTGGCCTCAGTTAACGAAAGCTTTTCCGGAACCCGATCGGGTGAAGCACCCTGGGATTGCGCGACGACGCTGCAATGCTTGGGCGTACCCGCCATGGCGGCTCGTGGTGAGAGCAGGGTGGAAACGCTGAAAGAGAGCAGAACGGCACGCTGAAACGCGCGTTGAGCACGCACGTATATCGACTTCGTCAGTAATGGTTTCTGTAGCGGCAGGCTTCCGGGTTTCAATCGGGCGGAAGCTTATGCAGGGGGAATGACCTGTCATGTTAGGTCCCATTGAGTCATTTTATAGCAAGTGGGATAGCTTATTTGTAGGGCGATGTACTAATCGCATTGCGCTATCCGCTCCACTCACCTGATAAGGGTTGGCCGCTATCCCAATGCCGTTAACTGAGCCTGCCAATTCGCCAGATCTGTAATACGATCTCTTCGGTCTGCCAGCCGTCAGATTCACGCGTCGCCCGGGGGATTCGGCAGATTGCTTTAATCTTTGCGAACCTTTGCAGGCTTCGCGGCCTTTGCGTTAAAACGAAATCGCTCCCTCCACGGAAAGCAGATTGAGATCTGGCTTCGTCACTTTGTAAACCTCGACTGCCTCACCCCTCTCCCCAAAACCTGCCGAAATACCGCCCGCCGCTTAGTCGATCGAGTCCTTCCACCGCACGGCTTCGCGCAGCAGTTCCGTCATCGTATTGAGTCCCATCTTCTCTTTGATCCGCGCGCAATAGACCTGGACGGTCTTGATGGAGATATGGAGAGACTCAGAGATCCTTCTGGTTTCAATCCCATCACCCAGCATGCGAAAGACTTCCAACTCGCGGTCACTCAGTAACTCCACGGGGGAACCGGTCTCGCTGGCTCCACGGTCAATGAACCGTTCCGTGAGGCTCGCCGCAAACTCGGGGCTGACGTACATCCGGCCATCGAGTACGGCACGGATGGCGGCGAGTATCTTCTTGGTCGTGTCACGCTTCATCACATAAGCGCGAGCGCCGGCGCGAAGAGCGCGTTCGGCATAAAGACCCTCATCGTGCATACTGAGTACGATAAGTGCCGTCTTTGGGCACATACGCTTAACGTCCTTGATCAATTCGATGCCGGAGCCGCTGCTCAAAGTGATATCCACGACCGCAACATCCGGTTTCTTTTCATCGATCCCGCGCAAAGCTTCGGGAGCGGATTCCGCTTCGCCGCAGACATTGAGATCGGGTTGTTGATTGATAAGATTAATCAACCACTCGCGAACGAGAGGATGATCGTCGACCAGATAGATATTCTTTTTGGCGGTGGCTTCGGCGGTGATCATATCACTAAGGGAGCGTTTCTTCGTCCTTTCGCAAGGTACATTCGACGATAGTGCCCGGTTTTGCCGGATAGATATCAAGTTCTGCTTCGATCATCTTCGCCCGATGTCGCATAATATGAAGTCCCATTCCTGGCGTCTTTTGCAAGCCTTCGGGGATGCCGCATCCATCGTCGCGGACGGTGAGCCGGGTTAAGCCGGGTTCGCCGACAAGAGCGATCTTCACATTCCGGGAATGGCCGTGCCGGATGGCGTTCGTCACCGCTTCCTGGGCGATCCGAAAGAGATGAATGGCCACCCCCCCATCATGAATCGGCACAGGGTCGGCACACAGGAAGGTGCATTGGATGTGAAATCGTTCGCTGATGGAGCGGGCAAATTGAGAGAATGCCGCCATCAGCCCCTCTTCCTCTTCAAATTCGACGGGCGCAAGTCCGCGGGCCAGGCCGCGAGCCATGGTGATGCCCTCCTCGACCAGCGTCACGATTTGCCGTGCGTCCGCCGCTTCACCCCGGCCCTGCCCTTCGAGCTTTTCCCGCAGGACCTCGCCGGCGATTGCCGTAGCGGTCAGATGCTGGCAGAGGCTATCGTGCAAGTCGTGGCCGATCCGCTGTTGCTCCCGGTCGCTGACGGCGAGGATTTCCTTTTCCAGGGCCTCCCGCTTTTTCATTTCCGCGGTGAGCGCCGCCGTACGATCGCGGACTTTCTGTTCGAGCTGGTTTTGCAACGAGCGCAGGGCGGTGAGAATCCACACCACCACGATGTAAAAACCAAGGGCGAGGAAGGTATTCCACGCGGAGAGAAACAATCTTCGGCCCGCGGCTCCCGCCAGGATGTCGCTGATGAAGCTCAGACTCGAGCTGGCGATCGAAATCAGTACGGCAAATCGCCAGTCGATGAACCAGGCGGCGAGGGCTATGGCGCCAAGGTAAAAGAAAGAAAATGCGATTTCGTACCCTGTAAAGTAGTCCAACGCTCCGACGCCGATCGCGAAGAACCAGATGATGAGGACCAGGCGCGGGCGGGAGCAGTTTTCAAAAAATCGCAGGATCTTCGTCATCGCGGAGGACAAATCGTGGCACGGAACGGCCTTTGCAAGTTCGCCACCTTCCCGCCTCTGGCAAAGGGTAAAGGGTGGTGATTCTGCATTCCCGGGCCTACAGCCCTGTGTCATCGACCTCTTCGTAGTTCCCGTTGTTTGCCGTCATGATCCGGCCGGAAAGTCCGAGATCGGTGTAGGCCACTTGCCAGAGAGCGCTGCCGTCGGCCAGTGTGGTCGGCGGGCGGACAGATACCGATCGGGTGCCCTGAATGACCCAGCGATCGTGGATCGAAAAATCTCCATAGTATTTCTCGCGTGCCACCGTGAGAACCGCCTCCTGCTGGGACTCGGCCAGCTGGATATTGTTTGCCTTGCCGACGGCGACGATCCGGTAGATCCGGTGCGACGTGGGTGTGATGAAAACCCAATACTCCTGGAAGAGCCGGTTTGGGGCTGCGGGCTGGAAGCGGAAGGCCTGCGTGCGCGCGTATTCATCGGTCCGCACGGTTCCGCGCGGCGTGTTTTCATTTGGGGTGAATACATCCCCAAAACGCAATCCGAAGGCTCCGTCGAGCGGATCGACCGCCTGGCAGATGAAGGGGAAGGCAAGAACTGCACAGAGTAGGAAAAACCGTTTCATGGGTATGAGGCGAATGGTCGGTGGCGAGTGAATGGCGTCGAGGAAGAAATGTGGAGCTCGGAAGTCTGGAGACGGGCGATCTGCGAAAGTGAAAATACGAGGAGCCCGGGTATTTATTGTGCGGTTTCCATCGAGAAAATCACGCCTCGATAGACGCGGCGCGAGACGGTTCCATTCGCGGATTTTTTAGAGGGCCCGTATCTCGCGGATCCTGTTTGCCGCGATTGAAGATGGTGCGCTGGCGGCCGTTGGTGTAACGATCCGCCGTCGTGAGATTTTCCGCACCGTTTCGCCTGCTTCCCCTGTTTGTTGCCTTCCCTTTGATGGCCAGTCCGGAAGCTGCGGATCGCTTCTCGAGTGAGGCACAGGAAGCCTACAAAATGGGAAATTATCAAAAGGCCGTCGATCTCCTGACGCAGGCCATTGCCGAAGATCCCGGAAACCCCGAACTCTACGAGAATCGCGGCAGTTCCTACGATAATCTCGGCAAGGTCGACGAGGCGCTGCGCGATTTCGACGCCAGCTACAAAAAAATGGTCGAGCGTTCCAAGGATCCCAAGGACAAAGGCCTTGCTGAAGTGCTTTACAATCGAGGAGCCGTGCTGGCTCGCGCCCGCCGGTTTCCCGAAGCGTTGGTGGATTTCGAGAAGGCCGTCGAAATCGACTCCGATTTCCCCGATGTGCGCATGGATATGGCGTGGATTCTGGCCACGGCTCCCGAGGCCGAATTTCGCAAACCCCAAAAGGCGCTGGAGTACGTACAGGAGGAAATCCGGCGCAACGGTTCTCACTCCCCAGGTGTGCTCGATACCCTTGCAGCAGCTCTCGCCGCTACGGGAAAGTTCGAAGAGGCAGTCCTCCAGGAAAAGACGGCCCTGGAGCAGGCATCAAATATCCTCCAGCGCAAGCAGTACCGGGATCGCCTCCATCTCTATCAGGAGAAAAAGCCGTACCTCGATACCGCCGATGCAGGTCAAAAGTAATCCGCCGTCGCGCGCTGCCTGGGCGATGAGTTGGGCTAAGAACTTCTTTTCGGAAGGATAGAAGGGAAGGCCGCACCGGTTGAATGCAGGCCTTCGACAACGAGGGTCCGGTGTGCCAGAATAACGTCCCTCGATGATCGTGCCCCGCGACACCCTCCCCATTGGCCTGGCGCTTGCCGGCTTCTTTCTCTGTGCCGTAAAGGTTCCACAGGCCCATGCTGCTGCTGGTCCGGAATACGTCAAAGACGTAAAGCCGCTCCTCGAAACCTATTGCTTCAAGTGCCACGGGAACGGAAAGAAGAAGGGCGGAGTCGATCTCCAGGCTTTCACGACGGCGGATGCCGCGATCAAAGACCCAAAGACGTGGCAGGCCGTGCTCGACAACGTGCAGAGCGGCGACATGCCGCCCGATGATGAAGAAAAGCAACCGAAGCTCGACGAGCGCGAATCCATCGAGAAATGGATCGAGTTCACGGTTTTTGCCATCGATCCCACTCACCCCGATCCGGGCCGGGTGACCATTCGCCGGCTGAACCGCGTGGAGTACAACAACACGATCCACGATCTGCTCGGCGTGGATTTTCATCCGGCCGACGATTTTCCCGCGGACGACTCCGGGTACGGATTCGACGATATCGGAGACGTGCTTTCAATGCCCCCGGTGCTCTTCGAGCGTTACCTGGCTGCGGCGGAAAAGGTGATGAGCATGGCGATCCTGAACGATCACAAGCCGCGAGCACAAACGACGGGAGTCGATCTTCTGAAGATCGCCGGCGGGCCGGACAAAGGGAATACCGAGAACTCGCGGCGGCTGGACGATCGTGCGGCCTCGATCAAACTCGATTTTCCGCTGGCTGGCCAATACACGCTGAAGATTGAAGCTGTTGCCGCAAAGGTGGGGGGTGAGCATCCCCGGCTGGAACTCAAGTTGGACGATCAGCCGGTGCCGGGCGTGCCTCAGTTCAATGGCGAGCGTGATACGTCGACGACCATCAAGCCGGGGTTGAATATCGCCAAGGCGGGCAGCCACACCCTTTCCTTGCGCGTTTCAAATCCGCTTGCTCAGCCGGAAATGAAGAATGGGAAGCCGGTGAATCGGACCATCACTCTGCGCTCGGTGGCTTTGATTTCCCCGCCTCAGTCGGTGAAGGCGCCGGAGTCGCAACTCCGGATTTTTGCTCCGGGCCGTGGTCAGACGAATCTGACCGTCGCGGCGCGTTCGGTGATCAGTTCCTTTGCCGCGCGGGCCTTTCGCCGGCCGCTTCAAGCTTACGAGCTGGACCGTTTCATGTACATTTACGCTCTCGCACAGAAGAAGGGCGCCAATTTCGAGCAAAGCGTCCAGACGGTGCTCACGGCTGTGCTTGTCTCGCCGCACTTCCTTTTCCGTGGAGAGCTCCAGCCAAACCCGGACAGCCCGAAAGACGCCTATCTGATCGATGAATGGGCTCTCGCCTCGCGGCTTTCGTATTTCCTGTGGAGCACCATGCCCGATGCGGAACTCTTTGCCAAAGCGCAGGCTGGAACGCTCCGCAAAAATCTCGACGCCGAAGTGAAGCGGATGCTGGCCGATCCCAGATCCTCCGCGCTCATCGATAACTTTGCCGACCAGTGGCTTCAGACGCGCAATCTTTCGCAGATCCAGCCCGACGTGAAGACTTTCCCGGACTGGGACAAGCTGCTCGCCAAAGCGATGGAGCGAGAGACGGACATGCTCTTCGAGCATATCATGCGGGAGAATCTCTCGGTTACCGATCTGATCGGTGCCGACTACACCTTCGTTAATGAGCGTCTCGCGAAGCTGTACGGCATCGATGGAGTAGAGGGAGACGCCTTTGTCAAAGTAAAGCTGCCGTCGAACCGGCCGGGCGGCATTCTTGGGCAAGCCTCGTTTCTGACGCTGACTTCAAATCCCACGCGCACGTCACCCGTGAAGCGCGGGAAGTACGTCCTGGAGAATCTGCTGGGGACACCGCCGCCACCGCCTCCTCCGGCGGTGCCTGATCTCAATGATGCCAAGCGGACCGAACTCCATGGCACCCTTCGCCAGCGCCTCGAGCAGCATCGCAAGGATCCAATTTGCGCGAGTTGTCATCAGCGGATGGATCCCATCGGCTTTGGTCTGGAGAACTTCGATGGCATTGGCCAATGGCGTGACAAGGATGGGGATGCCCCGGTTGATTCCACTGGAACGCTGGTCAGCGGCGAGCAATTCAAGGGGCCGGCGGAACTCCGCCAGATCCTGCTGACCAAGAAGCGCAATGACTTCCTGCGTTGTGTTACGGAAAAGATGCTGACTTACGGTTTGGGGAGAGGGCTCGAGTATTACGATCGTCCCTCCGTGGACAAGGTCGTGCAGGATATTGATAAAGACGGCGCCAAGTTTACGACCCTGGTGCTGGAGGTGGTGAAGAGTGTCCCGTTCCAGATGCGGCGTGGAGAGGGGGATCACCGTAAGTTCGAGGAGGCTGCGGTAAAGACGGTCTCCAAGTGAGTGTGGGCCGGTGGTGGGGTCTTAATCTTAATCTTAATCTTAATCCCCCTCGCACGACTTACCTAACTTCAGAGCAGCCTCTTCTTTTCGTTGGTCCGATATATGACGGCGTCCAAACTGAAGCGGTGACAGGATTAAGATTAGGATGAAGATTAAGATTAAGAACCTACCGCCTTCGCCCCTTCGACCGCTCAAACATCCCCTTCCTCCGACACATCAAACCGATCAAATAACCAGCCAAGGAAAAGCACTCCGGCCGCCCCTTCGATCAACAATACCAGTCCGGCTGCGGGAAGTGCGATCGGAAGTGCCCGTTCATAACCGGCGATGAACCACAAGGCCGCGGCCACGGCTGCCGCGGGGAGCAAAGTAATGACGAAGGTCAGAAGCTGACCGATGAGAAGAAGCAGCCGCATGCCGGTAGCCTCGATTCCCAGTCGTCCCGTTTTGAACCACGCCGGCAGAAGCAGGCCGGCTGCGCAAGGAACGATCATCATCACGAGATTGAAGCCCGGCAGCAGCGATGTGGCGAGGATCGTGGGCAACAGGGGAAGGAGTAATCCGTGCAGTTCGGCTGACAGGCCGTTGGCGACGAGATAGAAAAGAGCCACACCTGCACATTGGAGGATGGTGCCGAAGATCATCGGCCCGAGGAGTTCGCCACCGACGACTTGCCAGCCTGCAATGGGGTAACTCTTCAGCAGATCCATCATCTCGGTGCTGCGCCGAAATTGGGTGACGGCCTGGGTCGAAGGTCCGAAGAGCAGCAGGATGGAACTGAAGATCAAAAAGCTGCTCAGGATGATCTGGACCGTGGGCCAGGCATGTGTCCGCATCAAAATCGCCACGGCGGCAAAGATGCATGCGGCGACGATAAGCGCATTTCGCAACCCGTCGCGGCCGCCGAGTTGCAGCAGCGATTTCCAGAAAAACCCCACCAGTGCCGAACCGCGCGGCTGCAAAGTGAACAAGGGGACGCGCACCGTTTTTGACGCCGTGCGGACACCGCGCTCGCCGCGCGCTCTTGCGGCAAGGAATGCGGCCCGCACTTTCGAAAACGCGATGGATGCTTCTTCAAAAGAGCCGTCCGCGCGGACCACCCACGCGTAATGTGCGATCAGGATGAGCACCGCCGGCCAGGCCGTTCGCAGAAAATCTCCGGTGGAGACCGTAAGGAGCGGCGCGATCATCAAACGGAACGGGAAAAGCAAAAACTTCATCGGCCCCGCGGTGAGCAACTGTTTCAACATCGCGAAGACCGTTTCCGGTGAATCGATATGTTGCGGAAGTGGGTAAGCCCGCACATCGCGAGCCCAGAGATAGATCGCGGTGCCCACCGCTAGGCCGCCCACGAGCAGCGCGATGCGGCGAGGAGCATCGGCCAGCCCTTTTTCCCGGAACCGTTGCAGAGCGAAGGAAGCGCCGATGCGGTGCATCTGGAAAGTAGAGGCGATCATCCACCAACTCAGGATTCTTAGCCACATGGCGCCGCCGAGGAGAAACCGCCCACTGATAATCGTGAAGAGCACGGCCGCGAAGAGAATGCTCAGTTGCGATTTCACCAGCTTGTAGGCCACCAGTGTGGAACGGCGAAATGGCCCCGGAAAAAGCCACGCGATTTCTGCTTCGGTAAAGTAAAGCTGTACTCGCGAGGCGGGGATGATCCACGAGGAAAGCAGCAAAAAAGCCATGAACAGAAACGCGCCGCCCAGCGAGGCGATTTCCGGCAGGGAACCCACCGGGATCCGGGTGGAATATGCCGGGTTACGCGCTCCGTGATAGCCGCCCATCAGGAGAAACCGATAGAAGTAGAAGTGGATGTAGAGCAATCCCATGATTGCTCCGGCGAGATACTTCGGTTTCCGCAGCCGCTTCACCCGGAAGACGACCGAGTTCCAGAAGGACCTCGAGAGAAGATATAAGAGCGCGGGATTCACTGGCCTGCGTCCTCGCCTACGAGGCGGATGAATACTTCTTCGAGGCTGTTCGTTTCCGGACCCAGGCTGCGCCGGACTTCTTCCATCGTCCCATAGGCAACCGCGCGTCCTCGCTTTACGAGCAGGACGTGGCTGCATACTTCCTCCAGCAAATGGAGCAGATGCGAGGAAATGACGATCGCGATTCCCTCGCGAGCTTGTGTGCGAATGAGATCTTTGGTCCGGCGGATGGCCAGGGGATCGAGGCCAGTCAGAGGCTCGTCAAAAAGCATGGCGTGCGGATGATGAAGAAAGCCGCAGGCCAGCGCGACTTTCTGCTTCATGCCGCGGGAGAGTTCGCCGGGCAGCAGGTTGGCTTTATCTGCCATTTCGAGTTGTTCCAGCAGCATCCGGCTGCGCTCGGCGGCATCTGCCACCCGATATAGCCGGGCTGTAAATTCCAGGTGCTGGCGGACGGTCAGGAAATCGAAGAGACGCGGTTCGTCTGAAAAAAAGGCCAGCGCCTGTTTGGCCTCGAGCGGCGCCTCCTGGATATCGTGACCAGCGATGCGAATGGCGCCGCCTGTCGCGGGTATGATTCCCGCGAGGCAGCGCAGCGTCGTGGTTTTTCCTGCGCCATTGGGCCCGACCAAACCGAGCACCTCGCCCGGTTGCACTCGGAAGGAGAGATCCGAGACCGCGGCGAAATCGCCGTAGTGCTTGCTGAAACTGTGAACTTCAATCACTTGCCTTTTGGTATGGCAGCAAACGCGCGGAGCCGAGCGGAAAAAATCGGATGACGCTGCTTGCCGCCGGCTACTTCTTTTGCGCAGCCGCCTCGCGTTCGGCCTGGGCGGTTTTTTCGGGGACGAATTGCACAGCGTCTACGACCACATAGCCGTCCGTTCCCTCGTTCGAAACCAAAACAGATCCCTGTTTGCCCTTTTCGAACCGGAACAAGCCAACGGCACGCGGAACCCCGTTTACGACCCCGGGCTCCTGTTCGTTCAGCGTCGCCGTTTTCGCGCCGTCCGCACCGGTGATGGTGATCGGAACATTCGTGGCGCGATTCCGATTTACGAGGTAGACGACTCTAACCTCGTAGTTCCCGGTTTCTGGAATATTCGGGGTAAATCGGGCGGTCTTTTCTCCTTTTCCGGCATTATCATCGTGGTGGTACGAACTGCCGACCAGAGGAGGCACGATGTTGCTCGTTTGCCACACGCCTGTGTACTGGGCGGCATCGTCATCGACAACGATTCCGGAAAGTTTGACGGTTGGCTTGTGCAGAACGAAATCGGCCGGCGTGACGAGGATCTGGCCGTCAGCCAGCAACCGGGTGCGCAACTTTTGGTAATCCAGGCTTTGCATGGCGCATTTGTCATCGATGGCCAGGCAGGCCGCCGTGGCGGCTGATTGCCCGGTGATCATGAGCACCGGCTCCATGCGCAGCGTGCTCAGGCCTGTGTGTGTTGCTGAAACGCAAAAGACCACCGCGAGATTGGCGCACTCGGATTTCTTCGGAATGATTGCCCGATACGAGAGGGGCAGCGGATGCGGCACGTTGGCGTAAGTCTGGCCTTCGTTGCTCACTTTGCCGTCCACGACCAGCCGCGCGGTATTGTGCGAGTCCATCTGGTACGACGCCAGTGCGATTCCGTCCTCGGCGATAATGTCTCCACGTCCATTGTGCTCTGTCATGACGTAGTCGCTCACCATGCGCCGTGCCTCGCGGACGTAGAGTTGAAACGGCCAGCCGCCGCAGTCTGTGAATTCCTCTTTCGGCAAGCCGAATTTGCCGACTGCTTCACGGATGTCAGCGGGCACTCGCTCGTCGTTGGCGAGAAAATACATCAGGCCTTGCTGGTAGCTGACGTGCTCCTGGAAGATCTTTTCCCGGGTCGGATAGTCGGCATCCGGCCAGCCGTAATTCATCCCGATATCATCGGTGGAGAATGCTCCGTTAAAGAAATGATGATTGTTGTTATCTCCCCCGTGAATGCCCATGTGGTGATTACCGGCCGCAATGTAACGCAGGAGTAACTCGTACCGGGCCGGATTGTAGTGCGCCGGCTTCGGCCAGGGGAGGCCGCGATCGGAGGGCACGAGCCACATCCGGAAGTTATAAGCCTGAACCCGCTTGTCGCCCTGGCCAAGGCCGCCTGCCGGCTCTGCGCTGATGCCCGGAAGCAGTCCGCTTTCGGGTTTTCCGGGCTGAACATATGGGTCCAGTGGCTTATCGAAATTGTCCTTCGGCCCAAAGATTACGCCATTGATCTTCTCCTGATACTTGTCATTGCCTTCCCGCCCCACAGCGTAAGAGACCCCGGCCTTCGCCAGCAGATCGCCTTCATAGGTGGCGTCGATGAATTCCTTCGCGTGGACGCGGTTACCGTTCCCCAGGCGGAGCTCGACGATGCGGTTCTTGTCTTTCTTTACGGAAGTAAGCGCCTGTTCGAAGAGTACCTCCACGCCGCCCGCATCCAACATCTGCCGGAACGCCGTTTCGGCCTGAGACGGGCGAAAGCCCGCATGGCGGCCGACCCACTTGTAGAATTCATCTGCAAGTCCTCCCGTGATGGCCTTGTCTCCGCCATCCGTATCGCTCAGCCCGCCGGCTGTCATACCCCCGATGTGACGGCCGAGTTCGAGCAGCACGGCATGCTTCCCCATGCGGCTGGCCTGAATCGCCGCAGTGACCCCTCCTGGCGTCGCACCGTACACGCAGACATCGGCATCGATTACGCGCGGCTTCTCTTTGTGCGTGGGCGGAAAATAGTAGTGGAGACCCTCGGGAACCACATTGCGGTCTTCGGCGTGTACTGCTACGATGGAAAGACAGGAGAGCAGGCCAAGGACAAATTTTAGTCGGGCGTTCCTCATGGGGCAGCGAAAGTGGCGGATGGGGTGATTCACGCCGTCAGGGTATGGACAGAGCATATCCTGTCAACCGACTCAATCCCGCCAGCTTGTAAGAAATCAGCGACGGAGCCATTTCGCTTGAACTGAAGAGCTATTTTGCGTCTTGGCCTTTGATCTTTTTCAGAAGAGATTTGGCATCCGCGATGTCCGGTTCGTCGTGAACGATATCGAGAAAAGTTTGAAGGCATTTCACGGCTTCATCCTTTTGGTCCACATGAGCGAGGGCGATTCCTTTATAGTAAAGAAGATGAGGGAAGGCGGGAAACTCCCCTATGGCTATATCTGCGGCTGATACAGCTTGCGGCCAGTCTTCGTGCCGAATGGCATCGAGAATAGTGAGGTTATGTAAGAAGAGTTCGTCCTTTTGCGAACTCAAAAGATCTCTGATGCATTCATCGGGAATGGTGGAAGGCTCTCCCAGGAGCATTGCCAATTTGATGGCATCGGTTACGATGGATCCATTCCCGGTGGCCCATCCCGACGTTACGAGTTTGCGTATTTCTTCACGAGCCCGTTCCCGTGCCAGTTTCAACTCATCCGGCATATTGAGGAGAGTAAAGGCCCTGACGGAAAGAGCGATGAAGTCTTCGCTGAGCAACAGGTTCGCGGGAATTTCGCCTATGATTTGCCGGACAGTTTCTGGATCTCCCAATCCAATGGCTGCCGACAGAATGTGGCGCCAGGCGTATTTTTTGAACGGGGATTTTGCGAGTTCTGCAGGCAGTTCGGTGGAGGGTTTTATGGTGCCGGTGCGGAGACCTACCTCCAGGTCATAACAGTAGATCGCCGCAATCGTTTGCGGCTGATTCCGCATGTCACGCAGAGGAGCGAGTAACTTTTTGGCGACTTGTCGTTCCGTTTCGGAATCTGTATCAATCACAGAGCGTACTGAAAGAACGATATCGGCGATCGCAGAATCTTCCGTTGCCTTCCCGAATGCCGTTTCAAGGAGTGACTTTCGGAATACAAGGGTGGACTCGTCGTGCGGCAACAAGCGAGCGAAGTATGCCCATCTGGAAAAATCGGCGTCTCCGAAAAAGCGGTCTTTGATTTGATGGAGATACTCAGCACGTGCATCTGCCCTGCTTAATCTGGTGTTTCGGGCTGGCTGGTTACATTCTTCGATGTCCGTGGACGGGCCGCGCCCCTCGCCGAACTGTTTCAAAGTGAGGTCTCGGAGAGCGAGGTGTATAGGGGAATACATTTCCGCCCGCTTGATCCGTTGGAGAGTTTTGAGTTCCAGTGACGCCTTTTGATCTTCTGAATCCGTCGATGGCAGCATTGAATGAAGCGCCTTTTGAATTTTGCGAGCGGTTTCTGTTTCCCCCTCTTCGGCGAGTCGGGCGATGACTTCTTGAAGAAGGTCTCTTGTTACAGCAGACGGTGGCTCCTTCAATAAATCCATGCCAAAGGATGCCAATGCCTCCGGGGCGCCTTTTTCCGTTTCGAAGTAGCGCTTGCCGAACTCCACAGCTTTCTTCTGAGCTTCATCAAGCGAATTGCAGATAGGGTTCTCCGCTAATCTCGCAAAAAGCCCTGGTTCCCGGGACTGCCGGCTCATCACAAGAAATGGGCGGAACAGGATAGCGCGTTGTTTCTCTGACAGAGCGGTCAAGTTTGCGAAAGACTCTGCCCACTTGGCTGCGGTTGCGGCGTCTGGGGCGATCAATGCAGCATCCCAAGCCATTCCTAAAAGAGCCGAGATACGTCTCTTTTCCGGCTGTTGCTCGTCGCTCACGACAAACGTTTCGAGTTTAAGAAGTTCGGGGCGGGAGAGGCTTGTTTGTGAGGATGAAAGAGCAAGCTCGATATCACTCACTTGGGGATCATTGAGGCTCTTTGGTCGGACATAGTCGTACCAGGAGGGAGTATTGCTTTTCAGCCACGTGGCCAACGCGTCCGACAAGTGTTCGCTCATCGAATCACGCTGCAGAAGTTCCAGGCGGGTCAAAAATACTTGGTTGCCTTGCTCCGACAGCGCAATGGTATTCCTGCTGGGGTACATCTTTTCGCGATGGCCGCCGAGTAGGTTGATTCCCGTTCCCTGCATGTCTTTGTGATCGCTCGACCACGGCGAAGTCTCCGTCTGTTGCCTCGATATTCCAGGCGTCTGAGGGGATGCGTCTGCGACAACCGCAAGATTTGCCGCATAAGGGTAAATCAAAAGAAGAAAGAAAGTCCGCGCGATTCTCATTGTGCCTGAGTGGTAACGGGTGCTCTTGCCTGCCCTTCTGAAACCCATTGAGACAATGAGAATGCCGGAGCTTCGGGGGCACGCCCGTATTGAAACCCGTTCGGTTCTATCCGCAACAGACAAATACGTGCCGCCAAAAGAAAACCCCGCGGGCAAGCAGTCTGCCCGCGGGGTTTGGTGGTTGGTTTTGGGACGATTATTGGCCGGCCGGTTTGCTTGCGGAATCCGGAGCAGACGCGTTTTCGCCAGCAGCGGGAGCCGCAGGAGCAGGTGCAGCTGCAGGAGCAGGTGCAGCTGCAGGAGCAGGAGCAGGGGCTGTATCCGGGGCTGGTGTGGCTGGAGTCGAAGCCGGTGCAGCTGATGGTGCTGGAGCGGGAGCTGGCGTTGCGTCCGGAGCTGGCGCAGCGGGAGCGGGAGCAGGCGCCGACGGAGTCGGAGCGGGGGCCGGTGCCGGAGTTGTCGCTGGGGTCGCGTCCGGAGCCGGAGCGGTTGGAGCGGGAGCAGGGGCAGGCGCTGCCGGAGGAGCCGGAGCAGGTGCCGGTGCAGCGGGCGCTGGAGTCGCAGCAGGGGCCGGTTCAACCGGAGTCGGAGCAGACGCTGCTGGAGTGGGCGCTGGGTTGACTGGGACCGGAGCGGGTGTTGCCGGTGTCGCTGCGGGCGCTGGCTGTGTCGGCGTTTCTGCAGGTTTTGCGGGAGCCGGTGCTTCGGCCGGTGTGGACGGAGCTGGCGTTGCAGGAGCTGGCGTTGCAGGAGCCGGTGTTACTGAAGCCGGTGTTACTGAAGCCGGTGTTACTGAAGCCGGTGCAGGAATTGCCGGCTTGGCCGCCGATTCCGCTGCCGCCGCTTTGTCCGTCAATGGCGCTTTGAATGCTTCAAAGTCTGGCCGGCTGATCACAAAGGTGCCATTGGCTCCTTCGGCTGTTGTGTACCAGAAGTCATCGGGAGTCGCGCCGCCGATCGTCAACTTGCCAGGGGTCTTCTTATCCCCCTGAGTGGCCGTGAAGCTGACCGTAATCGCTGGTTTATCAAACCCCTGGTCTGGAGCAGTGGGACCGACCCAGCGGTAAGCACGCAGGGAAGCCAGCACATTCACGAGTGCCTCGACCTTCGGCGTTGCGATCGTTCCTTCGCCTTTGGTCAGTTTCCACGTCTTATCCTTGTCGCGTTCCAGGGCAAGGGCTGGCTGGCCGGGCTTGTCCACTTCGAGCGATGTGATTTCTTCCGGCTTGAAGTGGTAAATATCAGGCTCCTGCCACTGGATGGGGGTGGTCAGGATGGAATCGAGGATCGCTTTCGGCGTGGCGACGATGAAGGGTTCGTCATCCAGCTTTGCATAGCAGTCGGTACCTTCGGCGGTTCCGAACAGGATCGAGACGACCGGCTTCTCGCCCGCATTGGTTTCAGCCGTATTCTCCTTTGAATACGAGCTCAAGGTCACGGTCACCTGCGGCTTGTCCAGGCCGTATTTGGCAAGATCCGTCGCGGTGTCGGCCACGAAGTTATCGACCTGCGCTCCTTGCAGCTCGGAGATCAGGCGTTTGGCTGCTGCCTCATTGATCTTCACTTCCTTATCGCCATCTTTGCGTACCCACGACTCACCCTTTCGGGCGATGACCAGCTTGCCGTTGCCGGGGGATTCGATGTTGATGCGGTCCACAATGTCGCTCTCAAACCGGACAAGATTCTTGTCCCGGATGTCGTTCGGCTTGGCATTGAGCAGCCCTTCGATGGAGCTCTTCGGAACGAGGGTCAGTCCGTCGCGTGAAGAGAGCTTCACGTAGACTTTGTCTTTGTCCTTTTCTTCCTTCGGGCTGTTGCCCACCTGCAGCACGACCGGTTTGTCCGAACCTTCCACGGTAAACGTGATGGTGCCACGCGGCTCAGCGAGCCCATAGTTGGCGAGGTTCTCGTCAGTCAGGAACTGCTCAATATGCGCCGTTGAGGCCTGGGAAACGAGATCGTTGATCCTGGAGTCGTCACCCCGGCTTTGCAGAGGCTTGGCGAGGCTCCAGTGATTATTCTTCCGATCCAGCTCCAGATCGCCTGCCGCACTCTTCACGTCGATCTGCTTGATCTGTTGAGTGGTAAGGTCGGCGAGCTTGCGGTCGCGGAAATCATCCGTCTTCTTCGAGAGCTGATTCTTCAGCTCGTTAGGGATCACCTCGATCGTATTCGACCCGGCGACCATGACATAGACTTTGCCTTCGATTGCGGCGTCCTTGCCGAAATCGATTTCCACCGGTTTATCCTTCTCGCCGGTGAGGATGATCTTTGTATTCGGCTCGGCCAGCCCGAATTCCTTCAGCTTGTCCTTATCGTTGCCGCCTTCGATCGAATCCGTGTCACGCACCGTTTCCAGTGTCGTGAAGAGCGTATTCAGCGCCATGCTATCGGCGCGATCCTTGACGGGTGCGTCGATGAACCACTGATTGTCACGCTTCGTGAAATCGATCTTCGTCTCGGGATTCTTGATCGTGATTGCTTTGATCTTATCGCGATCCACTTCGACCACGCGGCCTTTGCTTTCGAGAAGGTCCTTCGTGCCCTTCGTGTGAATCTCGAAGAAGTAAATGAAGGCGAAAAGCGCGCCGCCGATTATGAGGAGAATGAGGGTGTTCTTTAGTTTCATGGACGGAACTGAAGTGCGAGAATGATGAGAAGGAAGACGACGAGGATGCCGGCGATCCGCCTGTTACCTCCACGGGCTGCCCAGATCAGCAGGCCAAGGACAGCGAAGAATACGGGGATATCACCCATTACGATCCAGGCGATTCTGCTGAGCTGCTCTTCCTTGAGATTGGTGGGAACCGCTTTCTTTTCCTTCGGCGGAATGCCGATGGCTTCATCATGCGCAAGGAGCCAGTTCAAGCCATTCACCGCGAAGTCCTCCGTGGAGCCCTCGGCGAGCCGGCCTTCTTTGTCGCTGAGGACTTCGGCGTTGCCGATCACGATCATGCGAGAAGTCTCGACCTTCACGCGGACGTCTTCGAGCGCGCCCTTTTCAACGGATGCCGCGATGGTCACCGGCGGGGCGTGATCTTTCTTCGGATCAAAGAAGGCGGTCTTGAGATCCCCGCCGAGATCGGTCTCGCCCCAGAAGCTTTCGGGGGCCTGCATGAGGGGCGTAAGCCGAATACGCAACACTTGCGACTTGGCCTGATCCAGTTGCAACGATTGTGTCGAGCCAAGCAGCTGCTTTGTAATACCGCCGAGGTCCTTGGTAATCGGACCGCTGTTTTCCAGGATCGTGAATGCCGCATCGGTCACCAGCCCCTTGGAGAATTTCGGCAGGCCAGTGGTTTCATCCATGCTCACCGTGTTGGCCACCCCGATGACTCGATCGTCCTGCGGACTGACACCCTGGGCCGACAGCCATTCATTCAGGCGCTGGGTCTTGGCATAAGGATTGAGGCAGACAAAGAGGCTGCCCTTCTTCTGCCAGAATTCGTCGATCAGCTTGATCTCCAGTTCCGACAGATCGTACTTCGGTCCGTAGATGAGAAGGTTGCGCGCATCTTCGGGGACCTTGCCGGCGCTGAGCAGATTGAGCGGCGCCGTCTGAATGTTTTGCCGCTTGAGCAATTCCATAAAGCCACGGAATTCGGGGCCGGAGACCTCTGGTTCGCCATGGCCGGTCACCAGATAGACCTTGTTCGGCTTTCCGGCCGTAAGTTCGAGCAAAGCGCCAGTGATGGCGGCTTCACCCTTGAAGTCTTTCATGCGGGCCTGCGCTCCCATCATGGCCTGCATCTGGTCGGGATTTTCGTAGTCCGCCATATCCGAGGCGTTCACGAACTTGCTCTTTCCGTCGTAGTCCAGGATGACGATGTTATCGTTTGCCTGAATCTTATACTTATCGACGAGTTCCTTCGCCCGGGTCAGGTTCCGGTAAGGATCGACCACTTCGTAGATGAATTTCTTGTCCGCGGCGAACTGATATTCCCGGAGGAGGTTATTCAGGTCCGGAAGCACTTCCGCGGCGGTGGAGAAAAAGATGATGGCATGGACCGGCTTTTGCAGGCTGGACAGAACATGCTTGGTCTGCGAACTCAGCGCATATTGCTGGTCGTGTGAAAAGTCCCACCGCTTGAAGTGACGGAAACTGAGGTAGTTCAGCAACAGCACGATGATCGCGATCACCGCGAGCTGGACGATGACGTTGATGCCGATCTGCCAGCGATGGATCTGGAATACCTTCTGGTTTTCAGGAGTTGGATTACTCATGGAGAAAGAAATGCGAAACGGTGAAGGGGAGGATCAGGCTTTCCACTTACGATACTGGAAGACCTGGAAAGTCAGGAACGTCGTCAGCGCGGTCATCGTGAGATAGTAAACAACCGGCCGGGAATCGATGATGCCCTTGGAGAAATCGGCCATATGGCCGACGGGCGAGACATAGCTTTGCACGTCGCGAGCCACAGGCAGCGTGACATTGGCAATATCGAAGATGAAACCGAGGAAAAGGAGCAGCGTGATCGTCGTGAAACTCACCATGGCGGCACTCACCTGGTCTTTCGTCAGGGCCGAGGCCAGACACCCGATCGAGCAATAGAACAGGCTCATCAGGACAAGAAGAAAATAACAGGTCCCAAACGCGCCTGTTGCATTAGCCGCAGCGTGGCCGCTCACCTTGGTATAGAAGACAAAGAAGAGCAGGCTCGGCAGGAGCAGCAGGCACGAGAAAAGGAAAGTCCCCGTGAGTTTTGAGAGGACGATCTGCAGATCGCCCACCGGGGCAGTGGTAAGCGATTCAATGGTGCCCATGCGGAACTCCTCGGAGAAGACCCGCATGGTGATCAACGGGAAGACGAGGATGAAGGGGAACCAGAAGATCGCGCCGGAAAAGAACTGCTGCACGAGAGTGACTTCCACCGGATAACCGTTCGAGGCGGAAATCAGCGCCCACGTATTGAAACCCATGAGGAGCAGGAAATAGAACAGCACCACATAGGCGATCGGCGAGTAGAAGTAGCTCTTCATCTCGCGCGTTAACAAAGTCATGAAGGTTTTCATCGGATGACGATATTTGAAAAAAGGATTGTTGGATTGGGTCGTGTGCCGGACCGCAAGGCGGGTTCAGCTGACGGGAAAGCGAGGTGGCGAAGCACCGAAGCTCAGCTATCGGAGTGGGTCAGTTCGACGAAAACATCCTCAAGAGTGGAGCGGCGGCGCATCAGTTCCCGCACCTTCCAGTGCCGATCGACGGCCATGCGCATGACCTCTTCACTGGGCTCCGCGTTGGCGTCCGTCCGGAGATGGAAGATGCTGTAATCGCCGTCTTTCTCTTCGGTGACGTCTTTGACTCCCGCGATCCCGGAGAGCGCCGCGGTGGCATTTTCTCCGACATTCTTGGCTTCGAGCCGGATATTTCCCACAGCGCGATGATTGCGGAGGAGATTTTCCGCTGTATCGGCCGCTCGAATCTTACCCTTGTGAATGACAATGACCCGCGAGCACATGATTTCCACTTCCGGAAGGATGTGGGTGGAAATGAGAACCGTCCGTTTGGTGGCGAGATTCTTGATCAGTTCGCGCACCTGGCGAATCTGGTTGGGATCAAGACCGATCGTCGGCTCATCGAGGATCAGGAGATCCGGATCGTGCACCAGCGCGTCGGCCAGCCCTACCCGCTGCCGGTAACCTTTTGACAGAGCCCCGATCAGCTTGCGCTCCACGTCCCGCAGGTTGCACATCTCCAGGACGTCGCCCACCCGCTCACGGACTTTGCTGCCGCTCACCCCTTTGAGATTGGCGCGGTAGCGCAGGTATTCGCTCACCCGCATGTCGGTGTAGAGGGGCGTGTTTTCCGGGAGATAGCCGAGGTGCCGCCGGGCTTCGATCGACTGCTCGAAAACGTCGAATCCGGCGATGGATGCCGTACCGGATGTCGCTGGCATATAGCCGGTGAGAATGCGCATCGTCGTGCTCTTTCCGGCGCCGTTTGGCCCGAGAAAGCCGACGATTTCACCTTTCTCGACTTCGAAGTTCAGTTTATCGATGGCGGTGAAACCCGCGTACTGTTTGGTCAGGTTTTCAACTTTGATCATGAGGCAAGTGGGAAAATTCGCGAGAAATGGCGGAGAGATTTAGTCTCCTGATTTGCAAGGCATTAGGGGCTTTTTAGTGCAACATCGACTCAGCGGGCTGTCAGCGTGACCGGCTGGAGTTGCCGCTGCGCCAGACCTCGGACGCGGCGAACCACCCCGACCGTAAAATCAACGACGGAACCGGTGCTGACAGGTTCCAGCAGTTCTTCAACCTGCTTGGAGGACGTGACCTGATAGCGACCGACCCGGGAGATGACAAGCCCCCGTTTGATTCCCGCTTCATCGGCGGGGCTGCCTGCGTCCACATCGGCCACCAGCACTCCTGAGCCCGGTGGGTGGCCCATGGTTTCCGCGAGTTCAGGGGTGAGATCCTGCAACTGGAGTCCGAAATATTTTCGCGCCAGCGAGTCTTCATCCACATGCTTCGGGCCGGCGATTTTCCCTTTTGCCGCCGCGGTTTTGAATTCCTCGACTTTGCCTCGGACTGTTTCGCCAGCAATGGCAAACCCCATTCCCTGTGTCGGCACGCCCTGTGGGGTGAAGGCCATTTTGACCGAGGAAACGCCGACCAGCCGTCCGGCAATATCGATGAGCGGACCGCCGCTGTTTCCCGGGTTGATTGCCGCATCCGTCTGGATGAGGTCCTTGTATTCGACGTTCTCGACGGTCATTGCCCGTCCTTTGGCACTGAGGATTCCCCGGGCGACCGAAGATCCGTAGCCGAGCGGATTTCCCAGGACGAGCACTGTCTCTCCCAGGTAGTTCGGCGAAAGATTGCCGAGATCGATGTAGGGCAGAGCGGTCTTCGACTCGATCTTCAGGAAGGCGAGGTCGCTTTCGGGCGATCCGGTAATGTATCGGGCGCTGAAGGTTTTGCCGTCACTGGTCGTCACGGAAATTTTCAGGTCCGCCGCCCGCTGCACTACGTGTTCGTTTGTCACGATGTAGCCGGCCGGATCGACCAGGAAACCGGAGCCGAGGCTCTGCACCTTTTGCTGATAAGTGCGCGGACGTGCCATCGGGCCGCCGAAGAATTGGTTGTAAAATTCATCGAACGGATCGCGGACGGTCCGTTTGATGATCCGTTCGGTATTGATATTGACGACTGCCGGCATGGCCTTGGCCACAGCGACCACCGAGGGCTCGCTTGCCGGATCCGATTGTCCGTGGCAGAGCGGGCCTTCCGTGGAAACGAAGGCCAAGAGCGCGGCGAAAATGAATGATGGAACATTCAGGCGGCGCGGAAACATGGGGAGGGGTCTGACACGCAGTTTCAAAAGTTGCTCAAAATTTCCTCTCGCCACCGGTTGTAAGCAGTGAATCCTCGATCACATGCATCACGTCCTCCGTTGCTCCATCTTTGCTCTCCTCGCCACACCCGTGTTTGCCCAGGAACCGGCTGCCGCTCCCGCCCCGGCTCCATCTCCGGATTTCAAACCGATCGCCGGGAACATTGATCTGAAGGACGGAGATACCCTGGTGTTTTTGGGTGACTCCATTACCCACCAATGCCTCTACACGCAATATGTGGAGGATTACTACTACACGCGTTATCCCAAGCTGCACCTTCATTTCCACAATGCCGGCGTGGGTGGTGATAAGGCATCAAATGCTTTGGTCCGCTTTGATGACGACGTTGCGTCCTACAAGCCGAAGTACGTCACAATCCTACTTGGGATGAATGACGGCGGTTATACGCGTTACGAACAACCCATTTTTGATACCTATCAGCGCGATATGAATACCTTGCTGGATAAGATCCAGCAAATCGGCGCCCAGGCGATCCCGATGACGCCAACGATGCACGACGCCCGCTCGGCACGCATGGCAAATCACGGCCAGGAGCCGCGCGATACTTATTACAATGGAGTCCTCGCTTTGTATGGCACCTGGTTGCGTGAGCAGGGCCAGGTTCGCGGCTTGGGCTTTGTCGATATGTGGTCCCCATTGAACGACATCAGCCTCGAGCAGCGAAAGACCAACCCAAAATGGACAATGATTGCCGATGCGGTTCATCCCGGGCCGGTCGGCCAGACGGTGATGGCGGCGGCGGTTGTAAACGACATGGTCCCGCGCTCGAATGTTGCACAAATTACGATCGGTCAGGACCAGGGGCAATTGACCTCTCGTGCCTTGCACGGAACGATCGGAAATCTGCAGAAGACTGACAAGGGATTGAGTTTCAACTTTGCCGCCGAAGCGTTGCCTTGGGTTCTGCCCCCGGAAGCGGCCGAGGGTGTCAAGCTCACGCACATCGGGCATAAGTTCGCGAATGAGAAGGTTACTGTGCACGACCTTCCGCCCGGTAAATACCAACTGAAGATCGATGGCCAGGCTATAGGGACCTATACGGCTGGACAGCTCGCCACCGGTGTCGAGCTGGAAGAAAACGACAAAACCCCGCAATACCAGCAGGCATTGAAGGTGGCGCTGCTGAACAAGAAGCGGAATGATGAGGCGATGCGTCCGCTGCGCGATCAGTGGGCGGCCCTGAAGGTAAAGCGTCACGAACTCGATCGTCTCAAATCGACAAACGCCGAGACCCTCGCCGACAAACAGGCCGAATTTGATAAATGGTACGCTGGCTTCCCGGGCACAGTGGAGGGACTCGTGGCCAAGGCGAAGGGTTTCGAAGACCAGATTTATCAGGCAAATCAGCCCCAGGCGCACCAGTACGAGGTGACGCTCGAGTAGGAGAGGTCATCACGCGGAGCCGCAGCGCGGAGGGCCGCAACCAAATCTGCGGCTTCGTAAAAAGGAGCGATTGAGTTTTCACGCAAAGACGCCAAGGCCGCAAAGGCTCACATCAAAGAATTACCAAATGGCCTGCCGGCCCGCTCAGAAGTATCCACCCGGAATTGTAGGATCTTTCTGATTTGCATTGCGGAAAACGCGAGGTGGTCGGGAGCAAGGGTACTCGTCTGCCGAATCCATCCTGTTGGTGAAGTCGCAAGGTTTCTCCCAGTGTCTTCGTGTTGAAGGGCTCGTGTTTGCGTTTCAATGACGCCTAGGGGATTTGCTTGTCAGTCGTGACTGAAAGCTTGTCGCCAAGCCGGAGGCTTGCCAGAAGGTAGCCGGTGCGTCGAAGACCACCGGAACCCGTCTGAACACATGCACCCCGGTAGTGGGTGCCAGAACCACCCTTTTTGTCATGGCGTCGACTTATGTAAACCTAAAGTATCACATCGTTTTCAGCACAAAGGAACGCCGCTCCCTCATCAGTTCTATGTGGCGATCCCGTCTGCATGAATACCTTGGAGGAATCGCTCATGGCTTGAACGGGTTTCCCAATGCCATCGGAGGCGTCGGTGATCACGTCCATCTCCTCATTGGATTATGCTCAACACATTGCTTGGCCGACTTTGTTCGCGAATTGAAAAAATCGTCGTCTTTCTGGGCCGCCGAACACCATGAGCCTTTGTTTTGCTGGCAGGAGGGGTACGCTGCATTTTCTGTCAGCGCGACGCACGTGAAGGCAGTCGAGAAATACATCGCCGGGCAGGAAGCACATCATCGTCGAGTAGACTATTTATCCGAGTTTCGACGGCTGTTGGAACGGAACCAAATAGAATACGATCCAAAGTACCTCGAGTAATTCCACGGTTCTGCCACCCCTCCGGGGTGAAACGGCTGTGTTCCTTCTTCCCGGTGGTCTCCGACACACCGGCTACCTTCTGCCAAGCCTCCGGCTTGGGAGAACTCCGCGTGAGACCACGTCGCTGTCGGTTAAAATTGCCCATTTCGTGCATTCCCATGCATGTGAAATGCACAAAACATGTCATAAGGTGACCGGAACGTACCGGGAATCGGCCATCTGGGGCTTGGCGTGGAATTTGCGTTTGTCGATGAAATCGGCTAAATAGCGACCGCCTTCGCCCCATGACTCGATCTACCTTTTTGGCTTTCGTCTTCACCGGTGTGGTATCCGCCGCTCTCGCGGCAGGTTCCGGGGACGATTCAATCAATGCTCGCATGATGCAGATGCCTGCGGTGTCTGCCACCCAGATTGCCTTCTGTTATGGAGGGGATATCTGGATTGCCCCGAAAACTGGGGGCGAAGCCATGCGGCTCTCATCGTCCCGCGGGCCCGAGTCGTTTCCACACTTCTCGCCGGATGGACGACACCTCGCCTTCACGGGCAATTATGAGGGGAACGAAGATATTTACGTGATGCCCGTGAGCGGTGGTGATCCCCACCGTGTCACCCATCACGGAGGTGCGGAACGGGTGCTCGGTTGGTATCCCGATGGAAAATCGATCCTGTTCCAGTCGAAAATGACTTCATTCACGGATCGCGTCGGCCAGTTCTTCAAGGTGCCGGCTGAGGGTGGTTTGCCGGAGCAGTTGCCCGTTCCATATGGAGAATTCGGTGCGATTTCGCCGGATGGAACAAAGCTCGCATTCACGCCGACTTCTACGGAGTTCGCCACCTGGAAGCGGTACCGTGGTGGACTTGCCCCAGACATCTGGGTTTACGACATGGTGGCCGGTACGTCCGAAAACGTGACCAGCAATCCCGCCAGCGATTCGATGCCGATGTGGCACGGCGACACGCTCTACTTTTTGTCGGATCGCGATGAATACGAACGCCGCAATCTATGGGCTTACGACGTGCGCTCGAAAACCACTCGTGAGGTCACGCATTTCACCGATTGCGATGTGCATTTCCCGGCGATCGGACCTGACGATATCGTCTTCGAAGCACGCGGACGCCTGTATTTGATGGATCTTGCGACAGAGAAGTCGCACGAAGTGCAGATCAGCGTTCTCACCGACCGCGTGACGTTGCGCCCGCATGTGGAAAATGTCGCCGGACAGATCCGCGACTCGGCCATTTCGCCCACTGGCCAGCGTGTCGTCTTTGAAGCCCGCGGCGACATTTTTTCTGTTCCGGCAAACGACGGCATTGTGCGGAATCTGACGCAGTCGAGCGGGGTGGCGGAGCGTTATCCGGCGTGGTCGCCGGATGGCCGCTGGATCGCCTATTTCTCGGATCGCACTGGCGAATATGAACTCACCATCCGTCCTTCAAATGGAAAGGGTGAAGAACAGACTTTGACTTCTCTCGGTGCGGGCTGGCGTTATTCGCCGCAATGGTCCCCGGATAGCAAGAAGATCGCGTTCATTGATGCGGCGATGAAGCTGCATCTCTACGATTTCGATTCGAAGAAGACACAGGTCATCGATCACGAACTCTGGCGTTACCATGGAGATCTGGATCATTTCCGCGTCAGTTGGTCCAATGACAGCCGCTGGATGGCTTTCAGCCACGATCTTGAGAACCGTCAGGACGCAATCGTTCTCTACGACACAAAAGAAGGCAAACGGCACCAGGTGACGAGTGGATACTATGATGACGATCTTCCGGTTTTCGATCCGGATGGCCGGTACTTATACTATCGGTCAAAGCGTAATTTCGACCCGATTTACAGCGAGTTCGATAACACCTGGGTTTACGCAAATGGCGAAGTGCTCGTCGCTGTGCCTTTGCGCGAAGAAATCATCTCGCCGCTCGCGCCTCGCAATGACGAGGAGCCGATGCGGATGCCCGTTGACGAACCAAAACAAACGGACAAACCCGCGGATCAACCTGCGGACAAGCCCTCCGATAAGGATGGCGGGCAGCCGGCAAAGAAGGATGAAGACCCAGGGAAGAAAGTTGCTTTCGAAGAGGAAAAGAAGGCAACACCGTCACCGGGATTTGCTGCGCCAAAGGCGGATCCGCCTGAGAAAACGGCCAAGAGCGGATCTGGATCTCAAGACGGACATTCCCTTCAGATCGATCTCGAGAATTTTGAAGGCCGCGCCGTGGTCCTGCCGGTCAATGGCGGGCGTTTTGATGACTTGCTCGCATTGTCTGGCAAGCTGCTGTTCGTGAGGCTTCCGCGCGTTGGCTCAGCCTCCGGCGCCCATCCGCTCTGTTTTTACGAAATCGACAAGCGTGACGATGGTGTCATCCTCGACGATGTCAGCAGCGTCGAGTTATCCGCCAATCACCGCAAGCTCCTGGTAAATCGCGGGCGGTCCTGGGCGGTCATTAACCCGGTGGAAAATCAGCGCTTCGATCACATCCTCGCGACAGGGCAGATGGAAACAACGATCGATCCGACAGCGGAGTGGAAGCAGATCTTCAATGACGCGTGGCGGATCGAGCGCGATCTGTTTTACGATCCGCACATGCACGGTGTGGATTGGCCGCAGATGCGGGAGCGCTATGGGGTATTGCTCAACGATTGCGTGACTCGTTCCGACGTGAATTACGTCATTGGCGAAATGATCGGTGAGCTGAACTGTTCGCACGTCTATCGCGGCGGCGGCGACTTTTACGATGGCCCGCATCGGGGCGTCGGTTACCTGGGTTGCGACTTTACCCTGGAGCAGGGCGCCTACCGCATTCACCGCATTTTAGATGTTGCTCCGTGGGATTACGCGAATCGCTCACCGCTGCGCCAGCCTGGCGTGCGAGTGAAAGAAGGGGATTGGCTCCTCGCCGTGAACGGCCATCCGCTCGATCTCAATGAAGATCCGTGGGCCTCCTTTGACGGACTGGCCGATACGACTGTGCAATTGACGGTGAATAGCTCGCCGAAGATGGAAGGTGCGCGGGAGATCCTGGTCAGAACCATTGGAGATGAGTCCAGGATGCGTCAGCTCGCCTGGGTGGAAGCCAATCGCAAGATGGTCGAACGGCTAAGTGGAGGAAAGGCCGGCTACCTGTATGTTCGCAACACGCAGGTCGATGGGCAGAGTGATCTCTATCGCCAGTTTCGCGCGCAATTTAACAAACCGGCGCTGATTATTGATGAGCGCTGGAATTCCGGTGGGCAAATCCCGGATCGCTTTGTCGAGTTGCTCGGCCGCCACGTGACGAACTACTGGGGCGTTCGCGACGGCCACGATTGGCAGACGCCCTCCGTGGCCCATACCGGCCCGATGGCGATGCTGGTGAACGGCTGGAGCGGATCCGGTGGCGACTGTCTGCCCTGGCTCTTCCGCAAGGCCGGTCTCGGCCCGGTGATTGGACAGCGCACCTGGGGCGGTTTGATCGGGATGACCGGCGCCCCGCAACTCATTGATGGCGGCCATGTCACTGTCCCGACCTTCGGCATCTACGATACCAACGGGTCCTGGGTCATCGAAGGAAACGGTGTGGAACCCGATATCGCGGTGGTCGATGATCCTGCGAAGATGGTCAAGGGCGGCGATCCGCAATTGGAACGAGCCATCGCGGAAGTGATGAAGTCGCTCGAAACCGCCGCGCCCTCCCTGCCGAAACGCCCGGATTACCCGAATCGCGCCGGGATGACCGTTTCAGCGCCGGCGGCTCCCGCGACGCCCATGCCTGCCGCTGCGGAACCGGAAAAAGTAAAAGTGGCCGAGGCTCCGGACCATTCCGTGCAGAGCGATTGATTTGCACTAATTTGCACTAGTTTGGGCGAGGGACCGCGAAGCCACACCATGAAGTGTGCCATGGTGTGTGGTGGCAAGAGAGCGACGGCGAGAGGGACACCGCCGGAATGTTCTGCTGGCGGGTACAGCGATTTGCTCATGCTGAATCGGTCTCCTTTGGGAACTCCATGGCCTGCGGCGACCCCAAAAATTCTTCGCAAACAATCCCACGAAAATCTTTTGACACTCAAAGGGGCGAGATCTACGTTGCCCGCTCGCTTTTCGGAAAAAGTGGGTGTGTGATAGCCTGATCGTTCTCGGGGTACTTCCCGGATCGGTTCGGGCTTTTTCACCCTCTGGCCCTGAAATGCGCCCGGTCAATCGGAGTCTCACGATTCTGTTGGCTGCGAGAAGAAATGAGATGCCTGGGTAGCTCAGTCGGTAGAGCACGTCCTTGGTAAGGACGAGGTCGCCGGTTCAATCCCGGTCCCAGGCTCCACTCTCCGCGCGGTCGCCGGCGAAATTTTCACCACCAACAACTAAAAACCAAACCAGAGACCTGACCATATGGCCAAGGCGCAATTCGAACGCAATAAACCGCACGTGAACGTCGGCACGATCGGCCACGTTGACCACGGCAAGACTACGCTCACGGCGGCGATCACTACCATTCTCTCCAAGAAGGGTTACGCCGAAGCAAAGAAGTACGACGAAATCGATGCAGCTCCCGAAGAAAAAGAGCGCGGCATCACGATCAATACGGCGCACGTCGAGTATCAGACCGACAAGCGTCACTATGCTCACGTCGACTGCCCCGGCCACGCTGACTACGTCAAGAACATGATCACTGGCGCCGCCCAGATGGACGGTGCGATTCTCGTGGTTTCCGCCGCGGACGGCCCGATGCCGCAGACCCGCGAGCACATTCTCCTCGCCCGCCAGGTCGGCGTGCCTTCCATCGTCGTCTTCATGAACAAGGTCGACATGGTGGACGATCCCGAGCTTCTCGATCTCGTTGAGATGGAAGTGCGTGATCTCCTTACGCAGTATGATTTTCCGGGTGACAAGATTCCGATCGTCAAGGGTTCTGCCGTCAAGGCGCTGAATGCAGCGGATCCCGCTCATGCGGACGCCAAGCCGATCCTCGAGCTCATGGATGCGGTGGATGAATACATCCCCGTGCCGGAGCGCCCGATTGATCTGCCCTTCCTCATGCCGGTGGAAGACGTGTTCAACATTGAAGGTCGTGGCACTGTTGCCACCGGCCGTGTTGAGCGTGGCATCCTCAAGAAGATGGAAGAAGTTGAGCTCGTCGGCATCCGCGACACGCAGAAGACGACCGTCACCGACATCGAAATGTTCCGCAAGCTTCTCGATGAGGCTCGTGCTGGTGATAACGTCGGACTCCTGCTCCGCGGCACCAAGAAAGACGACGTCGAGCGCGGCATGGTGATCGCCAAGCCCGGCTCCATCAAGCCTCACCGCAAGTTCAAGGCTGAGGTATACGTTCTCTCGAAGGAAGAAGGCGGCCGTCACACGCCGTTCTTCACCAACTACCGCCCGCAGTTCTATTTCCGTACGACGGACGTGACCGGTTCGGTCAAGCTTCCTGAAGGCGTGGAAATGGTGATGCCTGGCGACAACGTCTCCGTCGAAGTCGAGCTCATCACTCCGGTCGCGATGGAAAAGACGATGCGCTTCGCGATTCGCGAAGGCGGCCGCACTGTTGGTGCCGGTCGTATCGCGGAAATCGTCACTCCGTAATTAAAGCTTTTTCTCGTTTTCTCTTCCTCTTTTTTGAGGAAGAGGAGACGGTGAGAAAAGGCAGTAAGTAGTTTCTACGGCAGTAGCTCAATTGGTAGAGCAGCGGTCTCCAAAACCGCATGTTGGGGGTTCGAGTCCCTCCTGCCGTGTTTCTTTGAGTGCGATTTGAAGTTGGAGTAAAAAGCGCAATATCGTTGCTTCGGCTCGAATCGATATCCCAAAGAAAAAGTCTGGCGCATTCTGAATGCGCCTTCCGTCTTTTCCCTCAGTCTTCAGTCCGCATTCCCTGAATTTTTCTCGTGCTAACCAAAACCAAGAATTTCACCTCCGAGATCGTGGTCGAATTGAAGAAGGCGTCGTGGCCTTGGGATCCGAAGGAAAAGGGGATGAAGAAGTACAAGGAGCTTGTCGATTCGACCATCATCGTGGTCATTGCAATGCTGCTCCTGAGTGGTTATATCGCGGGTTGGGATTTCGTGATGAACATCATCATGAGCGTCCTCTTTGGAGCTCCCAAACACTAACTTTTAGACTTTCTTTGCGCCGATGACCGAAGAGCAAAAACGCAGTCAGTGGTACGTGGTTCATGTCCTCGCCGGGCAGGAGAACAAGGTGTACGAAAACCTTGTCAAGCGGATGAAGACCGAGGAGATGGGAGATTACGTCTACGAGGTGGTTTTGCCCACGGAGCGCGTTTCGGAAATCAAGCGCGGTAAGAAGACGGAAACGACGCGCAAGTTTTTCCCCGGCTACCTCATCGTCAATATGTGGCTGCTCGACGACAACAAGCAGCTCGTCGACCGGACGTGGTATTTCATCAAGGACACTCCCGGCGTGATCGGATTTGCCGGGACGAAGGATCGTCCGATTCCCATGCGGCAAAGTGAGGTGGATGGGTTGCTTGCTCAGGTCCGTGGTGGTGAAGATGCGGTTAAGCCGAAGATCAGTTTCACCGTTGGCGAAACCGTGAAGGTCGCCGACGGCCCTTTCCAGAACCAAAGCGGCATCGTCGAAGAGATCGATCCGGAACGCGGCAAGTTGCGCGTCTCGGTCAGCATTTTCGGTCGCAATACCCTCGTCGACCTCGAATACTGGCAGGTCGAGCGCAGCTAAGTTCGCATTCCATCTTCTCCCGAGGGCGTGCCTCCGCTCTCACGTCTCCAACTAAAAATCCAAATCACTCTCTCGAATGGCTAAAGAAGTCGTTGCCCAAATCAAATTGCAGATTCCGGCCGGTCAGGCAAACCCGGCGCCTCCCGTGGGTCCCGCCCTCGGTCAGCAAGGCGTGAACATCATGGCCTTCTGTAAGGAATTCAACGCCCAGACCCAGAAGCAGGCTGGCGATGTGCTCCCGGTGGTCATCACTGTCTACAAAGACAAGAGCTTCACTTTCATCACCAAGCAGCCGCCGGCCTCCGCGCTGATCAAGAAGGCGATTAATATCGCTTCCGGCTCCAAGGAACCGAACAAGACCAAGGTCGGCAAGCTCACGAAGAAGCAGCTCCAGGAAATCGCTGCTCGCAAGATGAAGGATCTCAATGCCCGGACGGAAGATGCCGCGATGCGTATCATCGCCGGCACTGCCCGTCAGATGGGTGTCGAGACCGAGCTGTAATCCCTTCGATCCCAGCCCTTTTGTAAGACGCGCTCCGTGAAAACGGAGCGCATTTTTTTTGCCCATAAGTCCCATTGGTCCTATGAGTCTTATCGGTCCTATCCGCGGCGGCTCATTTTCAGGATTTACCCCATCTTCGTATTTGGGAAGATGAAGCCATTGCAGTCTCCAGATTCCGTGGGCCGCCCTGCCGCCCTCGTGCCGGCTGCAAGTTCCGTGGCGCGTGGGTTCCGCAGAAGAAGTGTCCTTTCCGAGCCAAACGATGTGACCGAAGATCACGACAACAGCGACGAAGAAGCCGCACTCTCCAGGAGCGGACAGCAACGGAGGTGGTCGGTTCGCGCCTTGCCGGATCTAGGCGCTATATCGGAACCTCTTTTATCCTCGGATTGTGCGAGTTTGTCTGAATCTCGCCTCGTCATGCAGCCAAGTCCGGCTGCGGAAGCGACTGATCGCAATGAGGACGAGAATGCTCGGGGCAGCAATGTATTCGACTGGTCTGATGCCGAGTTAATCGCTGCCGTCCGTCGCGATCCACCGGATGAAGCAGCTCTCAACGTGCTCGCGGACCGCCATTGGCGGCCGCTGTATGCGCGTTGCCAGATGCTAACGCTGGACCGGGAGAAAGCCAGCGACCTTGCCCAACAGGCGTGGTGCCGCGTTCTGCGGGTGCGCCAGGCGTTGAAGTCCGATGGTAATTTTCCCGCGTATCTGGCGACCGTGGCGACCAACCTCTGGCGTGATGCCCATCGGGCTGCGTTTCGCGCCGGGCCGATGGCGGAAAACCGTCTCATTTCGATCGACGGCGCAGTGTCTGCCGATGGTGGCGACTCTGTTTCTCTGGCCGATGTCCTGCCTGATCTGAAATCGCTCGACGCTGACGAGCAAAGAACCCTGGCCATGGACCTCGATGAAGCTCTCAGGCGTCTTTCGCCGCTCCTCCGCGATGTCCTTGTCGCGCGTTTTATCACAGGCGAATCGTGTGCCGAGATCGGGCGGCGATATGGTCGAACGGAACAAACCGTGAGTGGATGGGTTCGCCAGGGCGCGCGGGAAATGAAGGCATATTTGGAGGGACCTGCGGAATCTCGATCCGACGACTTATGAATATGGAAACAGACCTTCAACGTTTGCTTCGCTGGCGTCTTTCGCTGGCTGAAGGAGAAGGGCCGGCTCCTCCCTCCGCTTCGCGTTTGATCGCGATGTCCCGGCCTTGGTGGGAAGCCTGGCCTGAACAGTTTCAGGGACTGGTTGAACGCTTGTTCCGGATGCAAACCACCTTTGGATACGCGATGGCGGATCCCTCTGCGCGGAGTGGGCACCCTGTGCCGACGCTGATGGTGCAGACGGAAACAAAAGAGGAGACCGAAACGTCGGCGCGGATTCTTTACTTCGACATTCGCAACGGTGGACTGCGGCTCCGGTTTCAGTTGGATCGAGTATTGGAAGCACCAAGCCACGCCTTTGAGGCGACCTTTGTTTCTTCGACCACCGGAAGACCTCTGTTTTCCGCGCTGGCCACGCTTTCGGCCAATCAGGAATATCGGATCGATGCCCAACTGGCGGAAGACACCGCCCAGGGTTGGGAATCTTTGAAAGTCACGGATCGCATGCCCTTCCGTCTGATCCTGCGCACTCGCGAATCCAGCCAGTAACTGAACGCTATTTTCCCGGGAGCAAAATCGATGCGCTTCGTTTGGTTCTGGACCTTTTGGCATTGGAGTAGAGAAGGCTTTCGCGATGGCGTTTTGCTGCGCAGCCCGTTGCAGGGAGCCGCCAGCCACTGGGATGAATGGTATCGCTACGAGGCTTCTGAACATGACCGTCAACTGATTCGCGAAGCGGGCAGCACTCGCACCACCCAGCACAGATTTGTCAGTTGGATCGTTCGCCATTGGAGCCGTGAAGCAGGGTTTGCCGATGATCGCATGGTTCCACGGTTCCTCCTGGAGCAACTCGCATCCCTTCCGCCTTTCGATGACTGGGCGGCTCTGGCCCCTTATCGGGTCGGGCAGGGGAAAGGGGCCGTTTCAGCCGTGGTCCTGGCGGGTGAAAGCCGAGGGGAGGCAGACGATGTCAGGCCGGTGGAATGTATAGCTTTGCCTGCGGAAACCGATCTTCAGGCGGGAAATATTCTCGCCGAGAATTTTCGCTGTGACGCCGCTGACCTGGATGGACCGCGCCGCGCCGCGCTGAGTACTTTTTCGGGGAAGTCACTATTCCTTCTGACCGTACTTTGGATCACGGGAGGGAAGCGTCCCTACACACCATGGTTGAAAGTGGCTTTGACCGCAGGGTGGCTTTCTGTCGCTGGATTGATCCTCTATTTATATTTTGGCCCTGAGCCTGGTGAACGGCTTCCCATTCTTTGCGAAGTACTCATGGCTCTTTGGCTTACCCTGATGAGCTTTGCTATCGTATCTGTAGCAGTGCTAAGTTGTGGTGCCTGGTGTCAGGGAAAGATATGGGCAAGTGATTTGAAGCGGAGCCAGATTCGCGTTCGGATGGCTGGAGGACTGACGATGAAAGGAGGCTCGGCTGGATTGCCGTTTTGCCTGGCGATATTGCTATCGATCTATCGGGCTTATCCGCAACGGTCCCGGCGTTCCTGGCTATGGCGGCAATTTTTCCACAAGTTCAAGTCCGATGCGCGGAAGTTTGCCGCAACTGGAGTGATTACTCCGGATGGGTATCTCAAACCCGTCGTGATCGAAGAAAAGCTGCGGGCGTGCCTGCTGGCGGATGGCATCCGGGCGATCTTCACTCCACGGCAGGGAGGAGTTGGTCGGAGCGCTATCAGGCGGATCGCCTCTGCTTCTGGAAGGATCGATCGTCCGAGGCAGGAAAAGGCCGATGTATTGCCGGATGCGAATCTCGGGTTTGCCGCGGAGCCGCATTGTCTGAAAGCGTATTCTGGAAGACATGTCGCCCAGGTTATTTTGCGGCTCGGAGCCCTCTCCAGTTCGTGGCAGAAATGGTTCAATGCCTTCGTTGTGATTGTCAGTGGCTTTGTTCTCGTTGCGCTCCCGGATATCCGCGGGATCCTGTTTCCGCCGCCGGCTCCGGCGGTGATAAAGCCGTCTTCTCCGGCGCCTGAATATCTTTGGGTGAGTCTTGATACCCGGGATGTGGATGCCTTCCAGATCGCCTTCGAGTCCAACTACTGGTCAAACCGCCGCGCGGATGTCAGTCTTCATGGCGGCGCAAACGCTTCCGCAAGAGCGGAGATTCACTTGCACCCCCTCAGTGCGTCGCCCACCCGTGATACTCAGGACGGGGTTGTCTGGATCGAACGCAAGCGCCGCTTTCTCACTCGAGAGTATGCACCTGGTGAGCGGGTCGGACGTTACACCCTTGCCTACTTAGTCGGCCTTCCCCATGAATGACGTATTCCCCTCTCTTGCCATGATCGTTACGCGTTGCTTTGCCGTCACAGGCCTCGCGGTTTTGGTTGCCATTACGGGATGTGAGCGGCGCGAAGTGGGGCACGTCGACCTGAAAGCTCGAGCGATTCCCGGCGAGCCGTTGACGCGCTTGGAAGTCGAAGCGCAAGTCTCTGCTCCGCTGGCCGGCTTGAAATATAAGTGGTTCGCGGTCTCCGGCGAATGCGAGCCACAGGAGTCGAATCAGCCGAAAATGGTTTTCAAGTTTCCCGAAGGTGTCCGTCAGGACCGGATTTCCGTCGAGGTATGGCGTGGAGACAACCGCATCGCGGAAAATGATCTTCGCGTGAAGTATGACGCAGAAGCGGACCGCCGGAAGGCGGCGGAACCTGAGGTTCAGATCACGGTTACGAAGATCCCGCCGGCGGAGCAAGGTGGCCCCGAAACGAACGCGATAATTGCCGGGAATGTTACGGGCAAGTTCCCTCCGGACAGTCGTGTCTTAGTCTATGTCAGAGCCTATGGCTCGTGGTTTATCCAGCCCTTGGCCCGCTCAATGCATTCATTGCGTCCGGATAACACCTGGGAGACCTGGACGCACACTGGAATCAGATATGCGGCATTACTTGTGACTTCAGACTATGAACCTCTGAACAAGATCGATATGTTGCCGGAAGCAAGCCAATCGATCCTCGCCCGGACTATTGTCGACGGCGCGAAGGCACAGGGGGCGGCGGCAACGCCTGTCTCGTCCGATGTTTCCGGAACTCCTTCGAAGACTTTGCCGTAGCACGGTAAGAATCAACTTTTCAAACACACAACCATATGACTCAACCATTGAAGAATAAGCGCGCATTGGTAACCGGAGGCAGCCGAGGAATCGGTGCGGCGATCGTGGCAAGGCTGGCGCGTGAAGGGGCCGACGTTGCGCTTACTTACACCAGTTCACCGGAACGGGCACAGGAAGTCGCAAAGTCAGCGCAGGCGTTGGGGGTTAAGGCGATCGCGATCCAGGCGGATAGCGCGGACGCGGCGGCTGTTGTCCAGTCGGTCGAGCAAACCGTGGCCGAGTTGGGTGGTATCGATATCCTCGTGAACAACGCAGGGGTTCTGGCCGTGGCGCCAATTGATGAATTCAAACTCGAAGACTTTGACCGGACATTAGCCGTAAATGTGCGCGCCGTATTCGTCGCGACGCAAGCGGCGGTCAGGCATATGAAGGAAGGCGGGCGAATCATCAATATCGGCAGCACGAACGCTGAACGGATGCCTTTCGCCGGCGGCGGCGTCTACGCGATGAGCAAATCGGCTCTTCTCGGTCTCGTGCAAGGGCTGTCTCGCGATCTGGGACCGCGCGGCATTACGATCAATAACGTTCAGCCTGGGCCGGTGGATACCGACATGAATCCAGCCAACGGCCCAGCCGCGGAATCGCTCAAGAAACTCATGGCTTTGCCTCGTTATGGCCGCGCGGAGGAAATCGCGGGAATGGTCGCGTACCTTGCGGGACATGAGGCTGCCTATATCACGGGCGCGAGCCTGATGATTGATGGCGGGTTTAGCGCCTGAAAATGGACGAACGTCTCTTAACCGGCATTCGCCGTTGGCTTTTGGCGGACGGCGTGCCGGATGTTACAGCAGTGGATTTAGAGCGATGTGAATAATATCTCGGCCAGATTCACGAGTGCAGCCCGGCAGGGCTGCTGGAAAGTAGCCGGGGGTAACACCCCCGGTTGTGCGGGGAATGCCCTGCACCCCGGCAGGGGTGCCGGAGCATTCCGGATGTCGCGTGAGTCGAAATGTGCCTGTGTAGATCACATTTGGGTGTGTATCCATACTGTATTAGTTCCGGCACACCCTGCCGGGGTGCGGCCCTTCTTGTTCGAAAACCGGGGGTGTTACCCCCGGCTACTTTCCATCAGCCCTGCCGGGCTGGGTGAGTCGAGACGACCACGCCATTTCTTAAACCGCTCTAAACGCAAAAAAACGCAGGGAACAAAGAGGAACGCAAAGATTTTTGCGTCCTTTGCGACCCTTTGCGTTAAGTCTGAACCGTTCTCCACTAAAGAGGGCGATATAACGAGTGACGTCATACTGGAAGAAAGATCCGAATTCCGCGAATGAGAACAATGAAAGTCATGCGTTTCAATGAAAACGCCCAATCCCCCTCGCTTGCTCCAGGTATAGCGGATGTGCCGAAGCCGGGAGCGGGACAATTGCTCATCAAGGTATGTGCGGCAGGGGTTACTCCCACCGAGTTGCAATGGTATCCCTCGACTCACCTGGCCGATGGTCAAAAGAGGTCGGGTGCGATTCCCGGACATGAATTCTCCGGAGTCGTGGCCGAGGTCGGCGCGGGCGTCGATCCCGCTCAGGTCGGACGGGAGGTATTCGGTATGAATGACTGGTTTGCGGAAGGCGCCACGGCCGAATTCTGTCTGACTGTTCCCGCCTCCGTTGCGTCCAAGCCAACCAGACTTACTCATCAGGAAGCTGCGAGTGTTCCGATCGGGGCACTTACGGCATGGCAGGGACTATTAAATCGAGCAAAGTTACAATCGGGCGAGCGAGTCCTCATTCATGGCGGATCCGGCGCGGTAGGCCTCTTCGCTATTCAATTCGCGCGCCGTTCGGGTGCGCATGTCATCACAACTGGGTCTCCGCAAAGCTTTGATCTTCTGTCCCGTTTGGGTGCTGCTGAGATCATTGATTACCGCCGCGAGCGATTTGAAGAACAGGTGGGGCCGGTCGATGTCGTTTTCGACACCGTCGGTGGTGAAACTTTGCGGCGTTCGTGGGAACTACTCAAGTCCGGCGGCCGTCTGGTCACGATTGCCGCGGATAGTGAAGGGACGAAAGATGAGCGCGTCGAAAAAGCGTTCTTCATTGTCCAGCCGGACCGGGAGCAATTGACCCGGATCGCCGATTTGCTCGATGCCGGTGAACTGGAGTGCTGCGTCGATGCCGTGGTGCCATTCATGTCCGCCCCGGCTGCCTATCAGCGCGAAGTCGCCCCGCGCCGAGGCTTTGGCAAAATGGTGATTTCGGTCGACGCATCGGCGGAGGGGACGGCCGCGCCGGGATAGCTATCACTTTTCGGAGACTGGGCGTGGCCAATACATCTGCTGAATGCTTACCGGGCATCGCACGAAGATGTGATTGGCAAATCGTTGGGTTTGTTGGGCAAATCGGCTATAACGTAGGACATGCTCCTCCTGGTCCCCCCAAGGCGCCTGCTTTCACTGTTCGTCGCAGGGATATTGCCGGCGGTGGGGAGCATGGCGGCAAAGGTTCCGCTCAAATCGGTTCAAGCCAGCTATAGCGAACGGGCAGCGGAAGCGCTGCCGCTAGTCATTGATGGGCAGGATACCGGCCGTTTGGGCTGGTCGGTGTTTCCGCGCACCGGCGAACGCCATAGCCTCTTCGTACAAACCGCTTCCCCTGTGCAGGCCCAGTCGTTCGATTTGACGCTCTGCTTCCTCTCCGGACTGGCCAAGCGGTATTTCGGAAATTTCACCCTATCGTATACAACGGATCCTGTTCCCTCCCTCTCCGGGGTGTGGCACGAATTTGTGCCAGAGCGCTTTAGCGCCACCGGAACGACGTTGGAACTGAACGAAGAAGGTCATCTCGTGGCAGGAAATGTGGATAGCATGATTTGCGATGCGATCTTCCACGTCCACGTGCCCGCTCCGCGCGAGGCGGTGACGGGATTTCGCGTAGATGTCTTCCCTTTCGAACGCCCTGACGCGCCCGGCCTGCGGGTTGCCTGGGGAGAATATCGCGACTTTTGCCTGACCGAGTTTCGGATCGAAGCCGTCCAGAATGCGACGACGAATATCGCGCTCGGCTGTCCCGTGAAGTCTTCGCACCCGCTTTGGGCAGGGATGTCGGCGAATGTGCTGACGGATGGGCTTCCTGGAAGCTTTAACCATCCTGCTGACCCCGGTCTCGGATCGGCATTCTATTTCGAGATCGACCTTGGCTCGATTCGGCAGATCGACCACATCGCCCTGCGGGGCCGGGCGGATGGCTATGCCGCGGATCGCATGTCGCGCGTGAACGTCAGAGTCTACGGGGCTTCTCCGGAAACGGGCGCGAAACCGGAGTGGGAGGCCTTGGACCGAGCGGACGGCACGCACCCGCTGCCGGGAGCCGTGGACGTCCTCAGGGCGCGCGATGGAAAAGGATCGTGCAAAGGAAGATATATCCGGCTCTCCAGTGACAGCCCGGTCTCCTATTCGCCGCAACTCGCGGAGGTGGAGGTGTACCCGGAACTCGCCGTGCAGGCTCTCTCGATCAAGGCGGATGGCCACGCGGTGTCGATGAAAAGCGGCCTGCGCGTTCCCCCGGGAACTGCCGTACTGACCATGAAATTGAAGGTGCGGGGAAATAACCTGCCGGAGCGAACCCCAATCCGTTGGCGCTTCCGTGGCTGGAATGACGAGTGGCAGGAGACCGATGAAGGCGCTGTCGAGGTGACGTATCCGCCGCCCGGGAATTACGAATTCGAAGCGCAGGTCCGACATACGGACCGGGAGTGGAATGCGGGCATGCTCACCGTGCCCGTGACTGTTCTCGCCCATTTTTGGCAGATGCCGCAGTTCTACTGGTCAGTCGCTGCCGCGATGCTGCTGGCGGGGCTCTGGACGATGCGCGGCATTGCCCGCCGGCGCGAAGCCCGGCGGATGGCGGCGCTTGTTTATCAATCCGCCCTTTCCGAAGAGCGGAGCCGGATTGCCCGGGATATGCATGACGAAGTGGGAGCCCGCCTGTCGCAGCTCGCGCTCATGCAGGATCTGATGATCCGCCAGCACGCGATGCCGCTGGAAGTGGAACGCAATCTTCGCGAACTCGCGGTCAATACCCGGCAAACGGTCGATGCGCTCGATCAAGTCGTCTGGGCCGTCAACCCGCTTCACGATACCCTTGCCGGTGTCGCGGCCTATCTTTCGCACACCGCTTGCAGCTATCTTATGCCGCTCAATATCGCTTGCCGGCTCGATCTGCCATTTGCGTGGCCGTCAGTGGAGGTTCGTGCCCAGGTGCGGCATCATCTGATTCTGGCGTTCCGGGAAGCGTTGCAGAATATCGCCAAGCATGCCGGTGCGGATGCTGTGACTTTCTCCATGCGCTACGAGGGGACGCAGTTACATCTTTGCCTCATCGATAATGGCCGTGGCTTTCCCGAGGACCCAGGTGGAATTGGCAAGGACGGATTGGCCAATATGAGGGCCAGACTCGGAGCGATTGGCGGCCTTTGTACCATGCGCAATCATCCGGAGGGCGGGGCCGAAGTGGAGATGTGGGCACCTCTCGTTTCTTCTCAATCGTTCAATCATGTCCATTCGCACCGCCATCATTGAAGACGTCGCTTCATTCGCTGAGGCCCTCGTAAAGTATATCCGGATCAGCGGTGCTGGTGTCGAATGCATCGGAATCTATCCCAATGCGGAAGAAGCCTTGGAATGTCTTCCCGACGATCCGCCCGACGTGGCGATCGTGGATATTAACTTGCCGCAGATGAGCGGGATCGAACTTGTTGCCCGGCTGCGGGAAGTGTGCCCTTCGGTGCTCTGTCTCATCCTCACCACTTATGAAGATAGCATTCGGATTTTCGATGCACTAAAGGCCGGAGCTTGCGGTTATCTGCTCAAGCGCGCACATGCCGAGGAAATTGTGAATGCGATTGTGCAGGTCCACGCGGGAGGTTCTCCCATGTCTCCACAGATTGCGCGGCAGGTGGTTGGCTTTTTCCACGGACAACCTGCTGGAAAAGGGCTTGGCTCTCTGAGCGAGAGGGAGCGGGAGGTTCTCGAATTACTCGCCGAGGGATCGCTCTATAAGGAGATTGCCAGGCGCTTGTGCATCAGCATCGATACGGTGCGGACCCATGTCCGCAAAATATATGAGAAGCTGCACGTCCACTCGCGCACGGAGGCGATTTTGAAGTATCTCGGAAAGAAAGCGTGATGTGGAGTGATGCAGGGTTGAGTGGCAGCCCATAGTGGAAGCGGCGTCCCGCCGCTTGAGACGCGCCTCTGGCAAGATTTGCGTGGATCTTGTCTTTATCGAAAAACTACCAACTCCCAACGCCAAACTATCAACATTCAACGGTACCCGGAACGACGCCTTCCGTGTAAAAATGCACCGAGGATCAATGGTATACGAACGGCGCATCGGCGCATCGTTGAATGTTGGGAGTTATTTTTCCTCGTACCTCGCTCCTATGCGGCAGCGCACTTTCGGCGACGCCCCCGTGTCATCACGCGCCTCGAATCACACGCTCGACAAATATCGCCCGTTGGCCATGCGTCTCTAGTCGTATGCGCATGTCCATCGGCGCGCTTGCGTGCCGTTCTCTTTCTGTCAGCATGCCATTCGTGTGACGGGTATCCGTCGCCATAAGATGCCATTGCCATGACGCCGGTTGATTCTCCTTCTGCGGATGCGGGTGCTGCAACTTTTACTCCCGCGCTTGTTGAGAGCGAACACACGTTCACGAGTTGGGACGGGACACCCATCTTTTATCGGGCCTGGATGTCGAGCGGGAGTTTCGACAAAATCGTCATTCTGCTTCATCGCGGGCATGAACATTCCGCGCGATGGGCGGAAACAGCGAAATCACTGCGAATTCCGGGTTCCGCCATCTTTGCCTGGGATGAACGCGGCCATGGCAGATCGCCAGGCGAGCGGGGATGGGCGGAAAGCTTCTCCGTCTATGCGCGCGATCTGGATGCCTGGGTGCGCCACTTATCGGAAGCAAACAAGATCCCGGTTGAGAACTTTGCTGTGATTGCGCATAGCGTGGCGGCTGTTATTGCCAGCGCCTGGGTGCATGACTATGCGCCCCGTATTCGCGCGCTGGTCTTGGGAACTCCGGCGTTCCGCGTGAAATTGTATGTGCCAATGGCCATTCCGAGTCTGAGGTTGCTTCAGAAAGTTCGCGGAAAGGCTTTCATTAAAAGCTATGTCGGCGGCAAGCTATTAACCCACGATCCCACGCTGGCGAAGGGATATGACGAGGACGCAAATATCTCCCGCAACATCGCGGTGAATATTCTCCTCGATCTCTACGACACTTCGACCCGGTTGATTGCGGACGCGGGCGCCATCTCCACTCCCACGCTGATGCTGGTCGCCGGTACGGATATGGTCGTCGACCCGGCGCCACAACGGCAATTCTTCGAGCGGCTCTCTTCACTGGTAAAGGAACTGGAAGTCTTGCCTGGGTTTTACCACGCGATCTTTCACGAGACGCGCCGCGCGGAAGTCTTTGCCCTGGTCAGTAGTTTTCTCTCCCGCCAATTTGAAACCAGGGCTCAGGTCCCGTCGCTCATTCGGGCCGACGAAGCCGGCTACACAAGGGCGGAATACCATTCGCTTTCGAGTCCGCTGCCGCCGATTTCCCAGGAACGTTTGCAATATGGCATCCAGTCGATCGCCATGAAAACGCTCGGACGTTTGAGCCACGGAATCGCCACGGGCTGGCGTACTGGATTCGATTCCGGGGAATCGCTCGATGCCGTCTATGAAAACCAGCCGCGCGGAACCGGGCCGCTCGGTCGTTTGATTGATTGGGGCTATCTCAATGCGGTTGGCTGGAAGGGGATCCGTCTGCGCAAAGTTCATCTGCAGCATGCGCTCGAAAAGGTACTCCGGTCTGCACATGCGGACGGAAGACCGCTGCGGGTAGTCGATATCGCTTCCGGCCCGGGCCGTTATCTTCTGGAGATGGTCGAAAAACTGCGGCCGCTCGAAGTGGAGGTGTTGTGTCGTGATCGGTCGGCGACAGGCTTGACGGCCGGGCGTGCACTGGCCGAGAAGCTCGGCATCGGCAGCGCCAGGTACGAGCAGGGGGATGCGTTTGATCCCGCGTCGATCGCCTCCATTTCTCCGCAACCGACTGTCGCCATTGTCTCCGGCCTGTATGAACTGTTTCCCAGGAATGCGCCGGTCAGAGCATCTCTCGATGGGCTCAGTAAACTTCTGTCAGCCGGTGGTTGGCTCATTTACACGAATCAACCCTGGCATCCGCAGGTCGAGATGATCGCGCGGGTGCTCCCGAACCGGGATGGTCAGCCATGGATCATGCGTCGCCGGACACAGGCGGAAATGGATGAGTTGGTCCGGGAAGCGGGTTTCGAAAAGATCGGGATGGAAATCGATCCGTGGGGAATCTTCACCGTGTCCGTGGCGCGAAAGAAAGCGGGCGCGTGAGTGGCGTCTCTTCCGTCCGCCGGCCTTGGATCGAAGCTGCGCTGTGGATGTCGCTGGTCGGGCCGTATTTCTTCCTCGTTTACGGAGCCTGCAATTGGATCAGCTCTCAAACCGCATCTGTACCGAGTTTCTATTGGGAGTGGGAAAGACACATCCCCTTCGTGCCGATCTTCATTCTGCCGTACATGTCCATCGACGCGTTCTTTGCCGCGTCGGTATTCCTATGCCGGTCGCGGAGAGAACTTCACACTGTGGCGGCCCGGATGCTTTTTGCCATCAGCGCTTCGGGCATTTGCTTTCTCCTGCACCCGTTAAAGTTCGCTTTTGTGCGGCCAACGGTCGATGGGTGGCTCGCGCCAATATTCGCGCCGCTGATCGCGAATGATCGCCCCTTCAATCTCGCACCGTCGCTGCATATCAGCCTGCGCGTGATTCTCTGGACCGTCTACGGAAGGCACCTGCAGGGAATCCTGCGTGGCGGGGTGAAGACATGGTTCTTCCTCATCGGGCTCTCGACCTTATTGGTCTGGCAGCACCATTTCTTCGATGTCGTCGCCGGTTTCGCGATGGCGCTCGCAACTTTTTACATCTTCCCGGATCGCACCGTGCCGGTCGTGCCGCGATCAATGGAGGATGCCGCATCGAGAAAGCTGGGGCTCGTCTACGCCGCCATGGCGATCGTGTTTGGCTCGCTGGCGTTGCTGCGGCCATATGGCTTGTGGTTTCTGTGGCCCGCATTGTCTTTCGGCCTCGTCGCTGCGGCTTATCTCGGTGCCGGAATCGCCGTTTTTCAAAAGCAGCATGGATGTCTCTCTGCGGCGGTGGAGTGGGCTCTCCTCCCATGGTTGCTCCTTTGCGGAGCGGTGCGATGGCGTTGGCGGCGGCAGGGGGCTGCCTTTGTTGAACTGCCCGGCAAAGTTTTGTTTGGAAGACGGCTTACGTCGTCCGAAGCCGCAACGGCCGTAAAAGATGGCGTCGTCGCCGTTTTGGACCTCGCGGCGGAAAGCAATGAAGCCCGCCCTTTCATCGAGAAAACGGTGTGCCGGCAGTTTTCAGTGCTCGATTTCACCTCGCCATCACCGGACGCGATGGGGGAGGCCGTGGCTTTTCTGGAAGAGCATGCCGCCCGGGGAAAGGTCTATGTGCACTGCGAACTGGGATTTTCCCGGAGCGCGGCGATTGCCGGCGCCTGGTTGATTGCACGTGGGGAGGTGGCGGATGCCGATTCCGCGATCGCCCGTCTTTTGGAACTGCGTCCGTCCGTTCGCCTGCGGAGCGTGGAACGCGCTGCACTCGCGGAGTTTGCGAATCGGCGGAAGCGTTCCGTGCAAATCGCTGAGCCGGAGAGCCTTTCGGAGGTTGTGGTGAAAGCAGTGTGATCTGCCGGGCCGCCTGACATTTACAATTCCGAAACAATTTTCCACAAATTCGGAAATAAAATCTTAATCCCTCTCGTCTATGGTTGTTGAAATCCTGAACGACCTATGACGCTTCCAGCCGCATCCTGCCGAAATGAAGTTTTGGTGGTGGACGATAACCCGGCCATTCTCCATCTCGTGGCCCGTTTGGTTCGTTCCGTCGCCTCCCTGTCAGCGCGTTGTTTTGAATCGCCCGCCGCGGCTCTTCGGGCGTTTGGCGACGATTCCCAGCGCTTCCGTATGATCATTTCGGATTTCGACATGCCCGGAATGAATGGCGCCGAACTGCTTCGGGAGATCGCCAGGCGTCGGCCGGAACTGCCGATGGTCCTCTTTTCCGGCAGCACCGAAGAGGAGATCGTGTCCAGCAGGCTGCCTTCTCAATGCCGGTTTTTGTCGAAGCCGGGCGGGATCAAAAAGTTGATCGAGATGATCCAGGCCGTGGCTGCGGGGTAGGGGAGCGTTGTTTTTCACGAAGACGATTTCCGCATTTCCCAAACCGGCATTTCCCCGCTATTGGTGCCGCCGCATGAACATTCTCGTCACCGGCGGTGCCGGCTACATCGGCAGCACTTGCGTTGAACAGCTTCTTGAAGCGGGGCACGGCGTCACGGTTTTCGACAACCTGACGGAGGGCCACCGCAAAGCGGTCGATCCGCGAGCGAAACTGATCATCGGTGATTTGCAGAACCGCGCGGAAATCGAAGCGGCCATGCAGGACGCTCATCCGGACGCGGTCATGCACTTTGCCGCGAATGCTTTGGTCGGCGAGTCGATGCAGAATCCCTCCAAGTACTTCCGGAACAATGTCTCCGCCGGCGTGAACCTCCTCGACGCGATGGTTTCCGTGGGCGTCAAAAAATTCGTTTTCTCGTCCACCTGCGCGACCTTCGGCATTCCGGATCGGGTGCCGATCGACGAAACCCTTCCTCAATTGCCGATCAATCCCTACGGCGAGTCGAAGCTGATGTTTGAAAAGGTCCTTCGCTGGTACGACGAAATCCACAGCCTCCGCTATGTGGCGCTCCGCTATTTCAATGCGGCTGGAGCGACCGAGAAGTATGGCGAGGATCACCGCATCGAGACGCATCTCATTCCCAATGTGGTCAAAGTGGCCCTCGACCAGAAATCGCACGTGGAGATCTATGGGACAGATTACGAGACACCGGATGGCACCTGCATTCGTGACTACATCCACGTCCTGGATCTGGCTCAGGCTCACATGCTGGCCTTGGGCGTCGAGCAAAGCGCCCGTTACAATCTTGGCACGGGTGGCGGAACGAGCGTTCGCGAGATTGTCGCCGCATGCGAAAAGGTGAGCGGAAAGAAAATCGCCGTCATCGAAAAGCCGCGCCGGCCCGGCGATCCGGCCCGGCTCATTGCGGGTTCGGACAAAATTCAGCGCGAACTGGGCTGGAAACCGAAATACCAGGCGATCGACAAAATCATCGAAAGCGCTTGGTCATGGCATGTGCGGAACCCGAACGGCTACGGGGACTAGCTTCCTCCCAAAATCTCTGCGACCCTTTGCGGGCTTCGCGGCCTTCGCGTTAAAGTCTTCCCATTCCCTTTAAGATCGGGGGATGGACCAACGTTGAGCGAGACACATCCGTTTGTCTCGTGGTAAACGGTTTCCACCGTGGCAAATCCATCCGATCTCCAATTCGATGTCGTCATCGCCGGCGGAGGCTTCGCCGGCGTTTATACCGCGCAAACACTTTCCCGCAAACTTGGCTGCGAGGCGGCGCGGAGGGTGGCCTTGGTCGCCAGCGAGAACTTCCTGGTCTTCCAGCCAATGCTGGCCGAAGTGGTGGGTTCGGCGCTTTCCCCGCGCCATGTGGTCAATCCCTTGCGGCTTCTTTGCCAGGGTATCTCGGTCCTGCGCGGCGACATCACCAGCATAGACCTTACCGAACGCAGCTTCCGCCTGCAGGCGGGCGATTTCACGGGTGGGGTGTCCGTGCAGTTCGAGCATCTGGTTTTAGCCCTCGGCGGGGTGGTGGATTTGAGCCGGGTGCCAGGCATGCCGGAGCATGCCTTTCTGATGAAGAACGTCGGCGATGCGCTCCGTCTGAGAGGGGCCATCATCGACCGATTCGAGGAAGCGAATTCCGAAACGAATGAAGCCGAGCGCAAGCGGCTCCTGACTTTTGTCATCGTCGGAGGCGGCTATTCCGGGGTGGAGACTGCCGGGCAGATTCTCGATCTCACCAAGGAAATTGTGCGGTTCTACGCGCGCATCGGTGAAGACGAGCCCCGGGTGATTCTGGTCCATAGCGGCCCGCATCTCTTGCCGGAAATCAGTGAATCACTCGGCCGGTACACTGAAGAAAATCTGAGCGCGCGCGGTGTGGAGATCATTCTCAATGCCCGGGCATCGGCCATGACGGCGAGCAAACTGCTCCTTGGCGACGGGCGCACCATCGAGAGCCATACGGTGGTCTCGACAGTGGGAAATGCCCCTCATCCGTTGCTGGGTGATTTGTGCCGGAAGAGTGGCATTGCTTTGGAAAAAGGCCGCATCATCACGGATTCCATGCTGCGTGTTCCCGGGCACGACCGGCTCTGGGCGGCGGGCGATTGTGCCGCAGTGCCGATGCCGGCAAAACATGCCGCCGAAAGGTCCGAAGGCGTGGCAAAGCGGTCGCCCTTCAAGCCCCAGACTTACTGTCCGCCTACAGCCCAATTCGCCGTGCGCGAAGGCGAGGTGCTGGGAAAGAATCTTGCGCGCGTCCTTCGGAACGAGCGGTGCGAGGAGAAGTTCGCCTTCACCGGTTTGGGGGAATTGGCCGCGATCGGGCATCAATCGGCCGTCGCGGAGATTCTTGGCCTCAAATTCCACGGGTTCATTGCCTGGTGGATGTGGCGTACGATCTATTTGATGAAGCTCCCGGGCTTCGAACGGAAGCTGCGCGTGATGATCGACTGGACGCTCGATCTGTTTTTCCCGCGTGACATCACACTCTTCCAGTCCCGGCCGACAGAGACGATCAAGGAGATGCATCTCGAAAAAGGGGATCACGTCTTCCACGCCGGCGACCCGGCGCTTTCCCTCTACATCGTGAAATCGGGCCGCATCGAATTGCACGATGAGCAGGGCGCCGTGCTCCGGAATGTCGTGGCTGGTACGCAGATCGGAAAGCAAACGCTCCTCTCGAGCAAAGTCTGGCGCTTTACCGCTGTGACCGCGGAACCGACTACCCTGGTGGCGGTGAGTGGAAAGGTCTTCGAGACGGTCGTGAATGCGGGTTCGACGGTGGAAGAAGTTTTCACTCCTGCCGTGCCGCGAAAAGCCGATGAACCCGAGCCCGTGGGCGTTTGCTGAAAACGCCCGTCCTCGTCGATGCTACTCGGCTTTTCGTGAGGCTGTGGCCGGCTCCGCAGGAGCTTCTTCGCCACCCTCTGTTGCGGACGGATTGGGCGTGGCGAGTCGATAGGCGACGGTGAAAAGGATCAGGCCGACAGGTAAAACGATCGGGACCCAGATGGCTTTCTCCGCAAAGAAAGCGATCGCGCTGAGACCGTACACGATGATGGTGATGCTCCCTGCCGTGACCATCGTCAGCTTCTTGCGCTGCGGAATCCAGAGGCTGAGGACAGCGATGATGCCGATGATGGAAAGATCGAACCAATAGGGAGCGCGCCGTACAAAAGCCTGCTTTTGAATGGTCGCGATGGCTGCGGCAAACAATTGGCCCTCCGAACATTTGCGGCCGGTACCGGATGAGATCGTCTGCACTGGAGCGTCGGTTCGCGCCAGAAGGGTAATGCCGCCGGCCATCCGGTCGACCGGCGCGGCTGGCTTGATCTTCGCGTCGGCCTGGCTTTTGGCGAGGACGAGATCGTCGAAAGCGATTTCGTTCCATGGAACGCCGAAGTTCACGCGCATCTGTCCCGCCTCATCGATCGGGATTTCCAATTTGTCGCCGACGCTCAAGTGCGAGCCGAGTTCCACGCTGACGTCGTCCAGCGAGAGCTTTTTCCACATGACGATGGACTGCAAAACGAGCGTGGGAACCACTTCTCCCTGATAGCGAAGCACAAGGGGAACGGCCTGCAGAGGCTGTGAATCTGCGGGAAGATTCACAAAGCCCAATGAGGCGGGCAGCCGGTATTCTTCTTTCGGTTCCCGCTCGATGACCGTCCATTCCGGGATGGCGCGAAGATTTCCGGCGACCTTGCGAATGAGCGGTAATTCCTGAAGCGGCGGAATGGATTGCGGATCCTCCGGCCAGCCCAGCCGCGCGGCGAGGAGCACTTTGGGGACACGGAGTAGCGTGTCCTGGAGAATGTTTTCGTACTGAAGCTGAAATTGCTTGGGCCGTTCGCCCCCCTGTGAACCGTTCGGATGATCCCATTCGAGGATTTCGCCGAAGGCGGTGACATCGGAATGAAAGGTCTTCGACGTCTCGGCAAACAGTGAGAAATCAAGCGGGCCGCGGTGATTGTCGTCGATTGCCACCAACGTCAGGGGTGCTCGGTCAGGCCGCCGTGCCGGGCCATTCAGGGCGGTCCAGGCAGCGAAACGCTCGTCGAATGTGGAGCAAGGCGCCTGCTGCGATTCACGCAGGAGGAAAAAGCCTGCGAGCAGGACGAGAAGGAACATCTGCGCGCCAGTTTTGAACATGGTCGCGGCATTAAAGGCGATTGAGGCCGCAGGCCAACCGAAAATTGCGTGTCTTGCCGTGTTTCCCGGGAAGATCCGAAGCCTTGCCCTCCTGCTTCCCGGCAATCGAAACCGTTGCATTTCCCGTCTAAAAAACAAAAAGCCGCCAGAGAGCTACGACAGAGAAGGTCGAACTACCGTTGCTGCATTCCTGCCCTGGCGGGGTTCGCTCGCCTTCAATCCATAGTCCCTGGCGGGGGCGTGACTATGCGCGAGCCTCCGGTGAACACAAATGATTTTTTCTTGGGGAAAAAAGCGGAATATCCCTTGCATTGACTGCGAATCGTGGCTTTAAAGTCCACGCGCAATTTCCGGATGGCCTTAAGCGCAGCCATCCGCCCCCACAGTTTTTGACCCCAGTATATTTTTTATGGCCAAGATCTCCCTAGTAATCGCCATTGTTGTCACGTTGCTGACAGCAGGCCTCGCATTCGTGACGAAGACCAAAGTGGACGATTTGCAGGGCTCCCTGAAGACGACCAAGAACAATCTGACCTCAACGCAATCCAAACTCTCGCATACAGAGTCGGATTTGAAGGAGCGGACAGAGTCTCTGGCCACGATGACCAAGGACCGTGACGACAAGCAGCAGCAGCTGACTGCTGCTAACGCTGAGCGCGATGAGCAGAAGAAGAAGGCGGACGATATCGCCAGCCAGATGGCTGATAAAGATAAGCAGGTCGCCGACGCCAAGTCTCAGTTGGAAACAATCCAGAAGCAGTTCGAGGGTGTTGATCCGGCCCAGCTCGGTGCCAACGTCAAGAAGGCGCAGGAAGATCTCGCCAAGGCCACGACCGATCTCGCGGAAAAGGATCAGATTATCAACACTCTCCGCTCCCAGGTGGGCGAATCCACGCGTCAGGTTGAAACGGCGAACAACCAGCTCAAGCGCTATCGCGACAACATCGCTCTCAACTCTTTCACAGGCCGCATTGTTGCCGTGAATCCCGGTTGGAACTTCGTGGTTCTCGATGTGGGCGACAAGCAGGGTGCGACGGTCAATACTCCTCTCATCGTGGTGCGCAATGGCCAGAACATCGGCAAGGTGAAGATCACCTCAGTGGAACCTTCCACTTCGATCGCGGACGTGGTTCCCGGTTCGATGGCTCGCGGCCAGTTCGTGCAGCCTGGCGATCAGGTGGTGTTCACTGCCAAGCGTGGCGTTCCCGCTGGTGCTGGCGGACAGCCTGCTCAGCCACCGGCCGGTGCTGCTTCTTCCGCGAACAACTCGGTTCCGCTTCCATCTGCTAATTGATTGATCTCAAAGGCAGGTCGAGGAAAGGTGTCGATATGAAAATCTTTTTCGCGTCGATCTTCCTCGCCCTGCCTTTCCTTTTTTTGGGAGGTTGTGCCAGCCAGGAAGATCGTCCGGCCGATCAGGAGCATGTGAGCTCTCTTCCTTGGAATCGGCCGGAATCGTGGGAGGGACAGGGACCGATGGGCGCATTCGCTCCGCAATCGCATTGATCCTGGGGCTGGTGCCCTTTTTATCACAATAGGGTGAAGCCGCGCATACTCGTCATCCGCGGAGGAGCCATCGGTGACTTCATTCTGACGTTGCCGGCCATCAATCTCCTTCGCGAGGCTTTCCCTCAGGCGCATCTCGAAATCCTCGGCTACAAGCACATCGTGGCTTTGGCGGAGGACCGTTTCTATGCGGATGCCACTCGCTCCATCGAGTACGGAGCGCTCTCGGGATTTTTCATCCCGAATTCAGAACTCGCTCCGGACTTGGTGGAGTATTTTTCCAGCTTTCAGCAGATCATCAGCTATCTCTACGATCCCGACGGCCTTTTTGAGGGAAACTTGCGGCGCGCGGGGGTGAAGAACCTCCTTCGGGCTTTCGCGAAGGTGGATGACACGGAGCACGCCGCCCGCCAACTCGCCCGGCCGCTCCAGGAATTGGCGCTCTATCTTGAGGATCACGCCGCACGGATCTTTCCATCCAAGGCTGACTATGCTGCTTCACAGGATTTTCTCGGATCGAACGATGGGAATCCGGTCATCGCGATTCACGCAGGGAGCGGCAGCCCAAAGAAAAACTGGCCGGTCGATCGGTGGGAGGTGCTGGGCCGCAAGCTTGCGGAAGATTCGCCTGGCACGCGCTTGTTGCTCATCGGTGGAGAGGCCGATCAGGCTCAGATCGATCGCTTGAGCGCAGCCTGGCGTGATCTTTCCGTGCTGATCGCACATGAATTGCCTTTGCCCACGCTGGCGGCGATCCTCTCGCGTGTCCGGTTTTTCATCGGACATGACACCGGGATTTCCCATTTGGCGGCGGCGGTCGGCGCGCCGTGTCTTCTCCTGTTTGGACCAACCGATCCCGCTGTTTGGGCGCCAGCCAATCCGGCGGTTGACGTGATCGAAGCTCCCGAAGGCGATCTGGAACAGCTTCCGCTGGAAGTGGTCGTCGAGAAAGTGGGCGATTTGCTTAGTCGCATTTCGCGCGACCGGGTTTAGATCCGCGCGTCACGTGTTCGATCCAGAGGACTCCAACTCGGCTTCCGGCACTTTTTCCGGTTCGGCCACCAGTGAGCCGATCTGGCGGACTTCCGGCCACTTGAGGCCGACAGCGATTACTACCAGAATCGTGCCGATTCCACCGGCGATGACCGAAAGCACCGGGCCGAATAGTGCCGCTGTGATGCCGGATTCAAATGCACCCAGTTCGTTGGAAGAGCCGATGAAAATATTGTTCACGGCGGCGACGCGTCCTCGCATGGCGTCGGGGGTCAGGACCTGAACGAGCGTGTGCCGCACCACGACGCTCACGTTATCCGCAGCGCCGACGAGAACGAGGGCGCCGAACGAAAGCCAGAAGGAGCGTGAAAGTCCGAAAAGGATGGTGGCGGCGCCAAATGCCGCGACGGCAAAAAGCATGGTCCAGCCGGCTTTTTTCAACGGCGGAAGGTGAGCAAGTGTTACAGCCATGGCGACGGCACCCAAAGATTGGGCGGAGCGCAACCAGCCAAGGCCCAGCGCGCCGATGTGGAGAATCTGCTCCGCATACATGGGCAGCAATGCGGTGGCGCCTCCCAATAAAACCGCGAAGAGATCGAGCGTGATTGTGGCCAGGATGGCCTTTGTCTGCCCGACGAAGCGCAGCCCCGAGAAAAGCTCGCGCAGCGGATGTCCTTCTGGTCTCGCTCTCTCCTGCTGAATCCGGATGGGCAGGAGAAACATGATGAAAGCAAAGCCGCAGGCCGCATCGAGCGCATAGACCGCGGGAAAGCCCAGCAGAGCGATGATCAATCCGCCGAGTGCCGGGCCTGTGATGCTACCGATCTCGAAGAGGCTGCTTCCCCAGGTGATGGCATTAGCCAGCGCAGCCCGTGGCACGAGATTCGCCACCACTGGGGAACGGGCGGCCCATCCGAAGGTCCGCGCGACCCCATTCAAAAGCAGCAGGGCAAACATGAGCGGGATTTCCGTCCGAAACGTGACGGAGCCTTCGTGAAAGGCCGCGGCAAGCCATTGCAAGCCGCGGGAAGCCATTTGCAGAATCGGCCATGCCGGAATCCGGTCGGCAAGGACTGAGGTCAACATCAGCCCGAGCGAGGTCAGGACGCTCATCGCCTGCGTGACAATGATGATATTGCGCCGGTTAAACCGGTCCGCCACCTGTCCGGCTGGCAACGCGAGGAAAATGATGGGCAAAGCTCCGGCGAGCCCTATGAGGCCGAGCGCGGTAGCAGAATGGGTGCGCTGAAAGACCTCGTAACCGATCGCGACCCCCAGCATCTGACGTCCGATGACCGCGATGAAATTGCCGATCGAGTAAGCACGATACGCCGGGCTGCGAAAAGCAAGGTAGGGATCGTGTTGCTCGGGAGACGCGGCCATGAAGGAAATTGGGAAGGGGAACCTGAAATGGGGGAAGGAGAACGCCAACAAATGTAGCGCGGATTTCGGAAAGAAAACCGCTCGCAGGAGGCAATGGCTGGAACCTCAACCTGTTAGAAAGAATCTTTCCAGCATGGCGCGTCCACGGTGTCCATCCTGTCCCCGCCGTCCACTCAGCCTTCAGGAGCGGCTCTCTCTTTATCCTTAGAGCACGTCCGTCTCGTCCGGAAAGCCGGGGTCGTGCCGGATGCGGTCCAGGCGCTTGCGGGCTGCCCGCTCGGAACGGTTCCAGGCCTTCACCAGCCCACCCACGACCGCTGGAACAGCCAGCAGCAGCCCGACGGAAAACAGCGTCGCGGCTGTCGTCTTCTGGGCGGGTCGGCGGAGCTTTCCTGCGAGGAGCAGACCGATGCCGCAACCAACGGCTGTCTGGGTAACTGCAAGCAGGCTGGTTTGAATCGTATCGGAAGTATTGCGACCGGACATTGGCTTTACGGAAAGTGAATATCGCAGGATCGGTCGAGAAGAAAATGGCAAAGCGGAGCGATCCTCCGAAAACGGCCTTGTTCACTTTCTGGCGGAGGTTTTCGGAATCTTTCGCTGCGCCGTAGATGAAACCGCAAATTTTCGCTTGCCTCATGTGGTTGCGGGGCAAAAAATGCGCCCCCTTTTTCTCCCGCTAAACAGTCGGTCGGGAGCGTTCTTTTTGCCGCTTGTGAAAAATTTCACAAACTTCTCTTGCAAACGTTTTCCTGAGCCGATTTAGTCCAGACACCCTTGAAATTCCGCCCGATGCCTTCAGCACCACTACGCGACCAAACAGGCCGCCAACTCCACTAGCGCATGGCGAACATTTTCCCGCGCGGGAGCAATTGGCTCCCCATTAAACTCACCATCATCTCCAGCTTCGTTAGCATCGCTATCATCGCTGGTGTTTGGTACTACTTCACACCCAAGTACACGCGCGTCGGCTATCAGCCGAGCCAGCCGGTGCCGTTTCCGCACGACATTCACGCGGGGCAGCTCGGGATGGATTGCCGGTATTGCCACTCTTTCGTGGAGGTTGCGGCGCACTCGAATGTCCCGACCACTCAGGTGTGTATGAATTGCCACTCCCAGGTGCAGAAGGACAATCCCAAGCTCAAGCCGGTCGTCGAATCGTGGCAGACCGGAAAGCCGATTGAGTGGGTGCAGATTCATAAGACTCCCGATTTCGTTTACTTCAACCACTCGGTTCACGTGAACCGCGGCGTCTCCTGCGTGGAATGCCACGGCAAGGTGAATGAAATGCCGGTGGTTTATCACGCCAAGTCCCACTCCATGAAGTGGTGCTTGGAATGTCACCGCGAACCGGAACTTCATCTCCGTCCGGTTGATCAGGTGACCAACCTTGATTGGACGGCGCCGCAGAATGCGGGTGAATCGCCGGAAGATGCTCAGCTCCGCGTGGGGCTTGCCATCAAGGCCAAGGAGCACGTAACCCCGCCGGACAAGAACTGCTTCGGTTGCCACCGCTAATTTTGCCTGAATTGAAATGAGCAAACGTGTTTTCCATCATCCGCCCGAATCAGAGACGGGCCGCAAATACTGGCGCTCCCTCGGCCAGCTTGAAAATCGGCCGGAATTCCGGGAGTGGCTCGAGCGGGAGTTTCCGCAGGGCGCTGCCGAATTCAAAGGTGGCGAAGTTTCCCGGCGGAACTTCCTGCAGCTCATGGGCGCCTCTGCGGCGCTCGCGGGCTTGAGTCTGGCTTCCTGCCGTCGTGAATTGAAGCATCTCGTTCCCTTTACCAAGGGTGTCGAGTGGTCGATTCCTGGTAAGGCGCTCTTTTTTGCAACGTCCATGCCGACCCGCCGCGGAGCTCAGCCTCTGGTGGTGGCGACTTACGATGGTCGCCCAACGAAGGTGGAGGGGAATCCGCTGCATCCTGCCGTGAAAGGCGCGAGCACGACTTGGGCGCAATCGTCGATTCTTGATTTGTATGATCCGGATCGCTCTCGCGACTTCCTCCACATGGGGGAAAAGAGCGATGAGGCTTCTTTCATTAAGGCGCTGGAGGAAATTCTGGCGAAAGCGGGAGACGGTTCTGGAATCGCTTTCCTCGTGGAGCGCAATGCTTCGCCAACTCGCGAGCGTCTTCGTGCCGAGATCGAAAAGAAGTATCCGAAGGTTTCCTGGTCGGTCTATGAGCCGGCGGGTGGTGTTGCCGCTGACGCGGCGCGGGTTGCGTTCGGTGAAGGGATGCTGACGATTCCGCAGATTGAAAAGGCGGACGTCATTATGGCGGTGGACTCTGATTTCCTCGGAAATGCCGAAGGTGATGTGGAAGGAATCCGTCAGTTCACGGCTCGCCGCAAAGTGGATGGTCCGGAATCCCGGATGAACCGGCTGTATGTCGTGGAAAGCCATTACACCGTGACAGGCACGATGGCCGATCATCGGCTGCGCGTGGCGGCAAGTCAGACCACGGCATTCCTTGTCGCGCTCGCGGATCAGATCGGTAAGGCGACCAATGATGCGATCCTCAACGGCCTTGTTCAGGCGGTTCATGCGTCCAATCCGTTCAATGCGGAATGGGTGAAGCAGTCTGCGGCTGATTTGATTGCCAATAAGGGGCGCAGTCTTGTGCTGGTTGGTGAGCGTCAGTCGGTGCTTGCTCAGGTGATTGGTCACGCGATCAATGCGGCCCTCGGCAATCTCGGCAAAACCGTCCTCGGTCGCCGTGAAATTGCCAAGCCGGCGCGCAAGATTGAAGATCTCGCGGCGGACATCGAAGCGAAGAAAGTTCAGACGCTTTTCATCCTTGGTGGAAACCCGGTGTATAACGCTCCGGCGGATCTGCAGTGGGTGAAAAAGCAGGGGCTCGTTCCGACGGTCATCCGGCTTGGGTTGCACGAAGACGAGACGACAAAGTCCGAAGAGACGACGGATATCGAAAGCCGTCCGCGCGTGAAGTGGCATGTTCCGGTGGCGCACTATCTCGAGGCGTGGGGCGATGGTCTGGCTTCTGATGGAAGTTATACCTCCACGCAGCCGATGATCCTGCCGCTCTACGGCGGTTGGTCGGAAGTTGATTTGCTTGCGGTGATCGCAGGCCAGAAGAAGCCGGGTGGTCCGGAGTTGGTGCAGGAAACTTTCCGTGCGATTGCCAAGCCTTCGGATTTCACGGCGGAATGGTCGAAATTCCTCCACGACGGCTTCCTTGATAAGAGTGCCGCCAAAGCAGAGGCGCTTACGCTCAACGGATCGGCTGTTGCGCAATACTCCGTCAAGAACGCCGCGCTGCCGGCGATCGAAGACGATAAATATGAAGTCATTTTTGCGACCGACAACAAGCTGGACGACGGACGCCATGCCAACAACGGCTGGCTCCAGGAGTTGCCGGATCCGATCACGAAGCAGACTTGGGATAACGCAGCGCTCATTAGTCCGAAGCTGGCTAAGGAACTCGCGAAAAACGCTGGTCTCGAAGATCCGGTTGGTCAGTACGACCGGCACATGTTCGTCAATAAGATCGAGATCCAGCTTAGCGAGAAAGACGGCGGTGGTAAGATTAGCTTGCCAGCCCTGATTTCTCCTGGTGCGGCCGATAACTCGATTCGGATCACGCTCGGCTACGGACGCACGGTCGTTGGTCGTGTGGGGCGGGGGATGGCTGATGGTGGAACCGGATTCAACGCCTACCCATTGCGGACGACGGCAAATTCCTATTTCGCCACCGGCGCGACGGTTTCGGTAACCGAAGAGAGATACACCGTTGCGGTAACGCAGGAGCACGGAACACTGGAGGGCCGTGGCGCTGATTTCACTCGTGAGGCGAACTTCGAGAAGTATAAAGTCGTTGCCGCCGCTGCGGAAGGATCGGAAGAGAAGGAGTACTTCAAGAAGATGGGGATGGATAGTCATACCCCGCCGAATATCTCTCTTTACGGTCACCCCGAACTGACCGATCCGCATCAATGGGCGATGACGGTGGATCTGAACACCTGCACAGGTTGTTCAGCCTGTATGATTGCCTGTCAGTCGGAAAATAACATTCCGATCGTTGGTAAGGATCAGGTGCTCGACAACCGTGAGATGCACTGGATGCGGACGGACCGTTACTTCGCGTCGGAGAACGACGACATGACTGATCCCGAAGTGGTTTCGCAGCCGCTGATGTGCCAGCACTGCGAGTACGCTCCATGTGAAACTGTTTGCCCGGTCAATGCGACGGTTCACAGCGATGACGGCGTGAACGTGATGGCCTACAACCGCTGTATCGGAACCCGGTACTGCGCGAATAACTGTCCCTTCAAGGTACGCCGCTTTAACTTCTTCGATTACAACCAGCGCGACGTGCTCGGCCACAAGACGGGGCATCCGTTCAGCGGCCTCTACAAGTGGAATTTGCTTCAGGATAAAGGAACGGCTGAGACGCTGAAGATGCAAAAGAACCCGAACGTCACTGTGCGTATGCGCGGTGTCATGGAAAAGTGCACCTTCTGTATCCAGCGCATTCAGGAAGCCAAGATTGCGGCCAAAGTGCATTCGCGTGACAGCGATGCTGTGCCGAAGGTTCCAGCTAATGCCTTCACCTCCGCCTGTGCGCAGGTTTGTCCCACGAGTTCCATCACTTTCGGGGATAAGAATAATCCCGACAGCGATGTCTCGAGGGTGCTCAAGAGCGAACGTGGTTATCGTTTGCTTGAATATCTGAACGTCTCTCCGCGCGTCACGTATCTCGCGCGAGTCCGTAATCCCAACCCGAAAATGCCGGACTATTCGAAGCTCGGTTCCTTCATCGAAAACTCCCGTGAATCCCACAAGGAAGCCACACCGAACGGAGGTAACGCGTAATGGCTGACTCATCCTCTATCGTCTCGCTCGAGACCCCTAAAGAACTCGTCAAGGCTCCGCTCGTTTCGAACAATCGCAGCCTTGCCTGGATCACCGACAAGGTTTCCTCGATTTGTGAGGAGAAGACTCCGTTCTGGTGGTGGGTCGCTTTCTTGATCACCTCTCCGATCGCTCTGGTAGGTCTGCTCTGTATCGGCTACCAGATTTCGAACGGCGTTGGTGTCTGGGGGGAAAACCATCCGGCTGGCTGGGCTTGGGATATTACGAACTTCGTGTTCTGGATCGGTATCGGTCACGCCGGTACGCTGATCTCGGCTATTCTCTTCCTCACCAGGCAGAAGTGGCGGACTTCGATCAACCGTGCATCCGAGGCGATGACGCTCTTCGCGGTCGTTTGCGCTGCGATCTTCCCTGGTATTCACGTTGGCCGTGTTTGGTACGCTTGGTTCCTGGCTCCAGTGCCGGACAGCTTCGGGATCTGGCCGAACTTCCGCTCTCCGCTGCTTTGGGACGTGTTCGCGGTTTCGACGTACTTCACGGTTTCCGTGCTGTTCTGGTACACGGGTTTGATTCCCGATCTTGGAACGCTCCGTGATCGTGCCAAATCTCGTGCGGCTCGCTACATCTACGGCATCTTTGCCTTGGGCTGGCGCGGTTCGAATCGCAACTGGCGCCACTATGAGATGGCCTACCTCATCCTGGCTGGTATCTCCACACCGCTGGTGCTCTCCGTGCACTCGGTCGTGTCCTTTGACTTCGCTACTTCAATCCTTCCTGGCTGGCACACCACCATCTTCCCGCCCTACTTCGTGGCAGGCGCCATCTTCGGCGGATTTGCAATGGTGTTGACCATCCTTCTGCCGGCCAGTTTGATCTATCCGCAGCTCAAGGATCTCATCACTCGCGATCATGTCGATCGCATGGCCAAGATCATCCTGTTGACGGGTTCGATCGTTGGTTACGCGTACATGATGGAATTGTTCATCGCTTACTACAGCGGGAACAAGTTCGAAGGGTTCACCTTCTTCCACGCCCGGTTCAATACGGACGGAAGCGGTTGGTACCAGTGGGCTTATTGGTGCATGATGTTCTGCAACGTCATATCGCCCCAGATCTTCTGGTTCAAGTGGGCGCGCCGGAACCTGATCATCGTCTTCATCATCTGCCAGTTCGTGAACATGGGCATGTGGTTTGAGCGGTTCGTGATCATCGTCACCTCGCTTGCTCAGGACTTCCTGCCATCCTCCTGGGGTCACTATTCACCCTCCTGGGTCGAAGTTTGGACCTTCGTTGGCACCTTCGGTATCTTCCTTTCACTCTTCCTCCTCTTCATGCGCTTCCTGCCGATGATCGCCATGAGTGAAGTAAAGATCGTCACGGCTGCGGCTGATCCGCACGCATACATTCCCGATTCCGGCGTGGGCGCCAGCGCTCACCACCCGGTCGAAGCGGAATCGCACACCCACCAAAAAGCTTAATCGCTCTCCATGACTGAATACCGCAAAGTTTACGGTCTCGGGGCGGAATTCGCCAACGCCGCCGAACTGCTCCACGCCGCGGAGAAAGTGCGCGACGCAGGTTTCTCCAAATGGGATGTCCACACGCCTTTCCCCGTCCACGGAATGGATAAGGCGATGGGTCTCGGAAAATCCTGGCTTTCGCTGCCGGTTCTCATCGGTGGAACCACTGGCCTTCTCACTGCCGTCGCCCTCGAGTGCATCCCGTCGTTCTCGATCTATCCAGTGATCGTCCATGGTAAGCCGTTCGATTGGCGAACGCTGCCGGCCTTCTTCCCGATCATGTTCGAGTTGACGATTCTCTTCTCGGCTTTCACGACGATCTCCGCGCTTCTCATTATGAACCAGCTCCCGCGCTGGTATCATCCGGTCTTCAACTGGGAACGTTTCAGCCGTGTGACTGACGACGGTTTCTTCATCGTCATCGAAGCCCGGGACCCGAAGTTCAACGAAGCGAAGACGCGCGAATTGCTGGAAAGCATCGGGGGCAAGCACGTCACGCTCATCCACGACTGATCCAACGCTCATGCTTCGCTACTTCTTCCTCTCCTTCATTGTAGTCGTTGCCGGCGTCATTGCGCTGGCTGGCTTCCGGGGCGAAAAATCCCCGAATCCGCCGCTTCAGATCTTTCCGGATATGAAGGCCCAGCCGCGGTTCGACCCGCAGCATACGACGAGCTTTTTCCCCGATGGACGTGCCGACCGCAAGCCGGTGGAGGGCACGATCCCGATGGGTTACACATTGGAGCACCGCTTCTATCAGACGACGGCGAATAACCGTTTGGAAACGGCGCATTTCACGAACGTGCCGGACTACACGAATACCGGTAAGATCGGTGACGTGTATGGCGACGGAATCCCGCTCGAGGTAAACGCTCAATTGATCGAGCGCGGCCGCGAGCGTTTCAACATCAACTGCGCGATCTGCCACGGTAAGACCGCTGCGGGTGATGGCATCATCAAGAGCTTCGGACTCGTCACGGTGGCTTCGCTTCAGGACGACCGCATCCGCACGATGCCCGACGGTCAGATTTTCTCTACAATTACCAACGGCAAGAACACGATGGGCGCGTACGGACCGCAGATCGCGGTTGAGGATCGCTGGGCCATCGTCGCCTATGTCCGGGCGCTGCAGAAAAGCCAGAATGCCACGCTGGCCGAACTCCCGGCGGACCAACAGAAGGAACTTAACTCGAAGCAGTAAATGGCCCACGCACCTCATCACGCACCTGTTCCTGTAGCGGAAAAGTACGACAGCAAAAAGCTGGGCGGCTTTCCGACGATCTGCCTCGGCGTTGGCGCCGTCGGCATTTTCGGAAGCCTGATTGGGCTTATCTTCAACAGAGCTCAATTCGCTCATTCCTGGCTTTTCGCCTTCGCCTTTTTCTTCACCATTGCGGTCGGATGCCTCTTCTGGATCTGTTTGCACCACGCGACTGATGCGGAATGGTCTGTCGTCGTTCGCCGGGTTTGGGAAAACATCGCCTCTCTCCTCCCTTGGTTCTCGCTGATCTTCCTCCCGTTGATCCTCTTTTGTGCGAGTGATCTCTGGAAGTGGTGGGACAAGAATCCCGGCGATGATCCGCTGCTTGATATCAAGCATGGTTATCTGACCCACGGCTTTTTCTGGGCCCGCGCGATCGGTTATTTCCTCCTCCTCGGTGTCTGGGGAATGTCGCTCCGCAGCCGGTCAATCGCTCAGGACAGAGACGGTGCTGCAAGACATACGCTGGTGATGCGTAAGTTCGGCGTGACGGGAATCATCGTTCTCGCCCTATGTTTGACCTTCGGCGCGTTCGACTGGTTGATGGGGCTCGACTATCACTGGTTCTCGACAATGTGGGGCGTCTACATCTTCGCCGGCGCCGCAGGGGCATCCATGTCTTTGACGGTGATTATCGTAACGTTCCTGCGCAGCCAGGGCTATTTGAAGCCGGTGAACCTCGAGCACTACCATGTCATGGGTAAGCTCATGCTCGCCTTTACCATCTTCTGGGCCTACATCGGCTTCTCGCAGTACATGCTCATTTGGTACGCGAACATTCCTGAAGAGAATGTCTACTTCCGGATTCGCAACACCGAGACGTGGTGCGCCTTCTCCTGGTTTCTCGTAATCGGACGGTTCTTCATTCCGTTTCCGATTCTCCTTACCCAATGGGTCAAGAAGACGCCAAATCGTCTCTGCCTGGTCGGCGGCTGGATAATCTTCATGCAGTTGATCGACATGTATGTGGTGGTCCTGCCATCTCTCCATCCGTCCGGATTTGCTCCCAGCATCCTTGATCTCCTTGCGCTTCTCGGCGTAGGCGGAACGGTCGGCTGGCTTTGGTCCAGTAAATTGCCCACCTCCAACCTCTTCCCAACGCGTGATCCGCGCCTCGCGGCTTCGCTCAACCTCACCAACTAATTGACAATGGCGAGAGTAAACCCAACCCGCACTCCAAGCGGGATCATGACCTTCCTCTGCGGCTTGATTCTGCTGGCTGTTTTCGCGGCCTGCATCGTCAAGTGGATCAAGAGCTATGGCCCTGGTGATGACATCGGCGCTCGCCGTGCTCATGCCCGGTCCGAGCTGCGCTCAAAACTCGAACTGAAGTCCAACGAACAACTCAACTCTCTGGGTTGGGTGGACAAGAGCAAGGGAGTTGCGCATGTGCCGATCTCCCTGGCGATGAAGCTGGCTGAGACCGAGCTGAAGGCGAAGAAAGTTGGTCCGTCCACGGTAAAGGTGGAAGCACCGCTTCCCGCCGCTGCTCCGGCCGCGCCGGATTCGACGGAACCGGTACCGCCCGCGCTTCCTTCCGCCCCTCAGGGTGCTGATACCATCCGTTTCGCTTCCGCAACTGCTGGAGAGGCAACGCCAGCTCCGGCTCCTGCAACGCCAGCTCCGGCTCCTGCAACGCCAGCCCCGGCTCCTGCAACGCCAGCTCCGGCTCCTGCAACGCCAGCTCCGGCTCCTGCAACGCCAGCTCCGGCTCCTGCAACGCCAGCCCCGGCCCCTGCAACGCCAGCCCCGGCCCCTGCAACGCCAGCCCCGGCCCCTGCAACGCCAGCCCCGGCCCCTGTAACACCAGCGCCTATTCCGGTGGAAAAGGAAACGCCTCCCGCAACACCGGCTAGCCCAGCATCTGCAGCGCCGATGCCTGCGACCCCGGCTGCTCCGGCCCCGGCCAAGGAATCGACACCTGCACCTGAGACGCCAGCGCCTGCTCCAGCCGCGCCCGCACCTGCTGCTCCTCCGGCTCCGGCTCCTGCCACACCGGCTGTGGAGCCAGCTCCAGCCCCGGCAACTCCAGCTCCAGCGCCTGCTCCTGAAAAGCCCTCACCGGCCCCAGCTCCGGCTTCCGAGCAGCCAGCCCCGGCTCCTGCAACACCGCCTCCTGCGCAACCCGCACCAACCCCTGCGGCTCCTGAGCAGCCGGCGCCAACCCCGGCTTCTCCTGCGCCCGCTAACCCAGCGCCTTGATCTCTACATTCTCCTGCAATGACCGCAGTTACTGAAGAAACCTCAAAAGCTACCGTGCCGTTTTCCACGGAGACGCTGCCGGCTTCGGCGCCATCGATCAGCCGCGAGGCGATCGCAATCGAGCGTTCGTTGATCGACAACTCGACGAGCGGACCGGTGTTGACCTTTTTCGCCGCCGCCGTCGGATGGTTGCTCCTCTCGACCCTGCTGAATCTTATTTCGTCGATTCAGCTCCATTGGCCGGGATTCCTTTCGGGCATTCCCTTCCTGACTTATGGGCGCGTTTATCCCGCGTATCAAAACGCCTTCATCTACGGATGGTGTTCGTTGGCGGGAATGGGTGCGGCAATTTGGTTGATGGCTCGTTTGTGTCGCGTCTCGGTGCGTGCCCCGGGAGTTTTGGTTTTCGGTGCACTCTTTTGGAACGTCGGTTTGGCGGCGGGGATTGTCAGCATCCTGGCTGGCGCCGGTCGTCCGCTCGAGGGAATGGAGATTCCCCAGGCTTGCCATTGGCTGATGTTCATCGGCTTTTCGCTTATCGGACTTTGGGGCGCTGTGCTCTATCGGTTCCGTCGTGAGTCGGTCGCCTTCATCTCTGTCTGGTACATCCTCGGTGCATTGTTCTGGTTCCCTTGGTTGCTCGCCACGGCAAACGTCGTGTTGAGCCAGTCTGACGTCGTCGGAGTCATGCGCCCGATCGTCGCCGCCTGGTTCTCCAGTAACGTTGTCGGATGGTGGCTGACCGCACTCGGTCTCGCTGCGGCATATTTCCTCATCCCCAAGACCATCAATAAGCCGATTCACTCCTACAGCCTGGCGTCTCTTGGCTTTTGGACGTTTGCCCTCCTGAGCGGTTTGACCGGGATGGTGCGTCTGAGCGGCGGACCGATTCCAGCGTGGATGGTGACCGTATCAATCGCTGCGAGCATCATGATGATCGTGCCGGTGGCCACTGTGACGATGAATCTCATCATGACCATGCGGGGCAGCACCAACATGGTTTTTCACTCGCCGACCGTTCGCTTTACTTTCTTCGGCGCCATTGCCTTCGCTGTTGCCGGTGCTCTGGGAATTTTCTCGTCCCTCCGTTCTGTTGACCGCCTCCTGCACTTCACCCAGTTTGCAAACGCGCAGCAGCACATCCTGCTCTATTCGTTCTTCTCGATGGTGATGTTCGGCGCGATCTACTACATCACGCCGCGCCTTGTGGGATGTGAATGGTTGTCGTCGTCGATGATCTCGCTGCACTTCTGGGGATCTGCCTATGGTGGCGGTATGGTCGGTGCACTGCTGATTTTTGCCGGCCTCGCCCAGGGCTTCTCGTTCATCGATCCGAATTCCACGATCACCCAGATCCTCGGGATTGCGGAAGTGTATTTCCCCGGACGAACGATCGCCTTGCTGCTCATCAGCCTGGCGCACGTGATTTTTGCCCTCCACTTCCTCCTGATGCTTCTGCGCATCGGCCAGCCCGGAGGCGAGCCCACCCTTTTTTCGTCGCATGACGAGGAGAAACACTAAACCATGAGCCGTTCGTCCACTCTATTTGCCGGTCTATTCGGCACGTTCGCAGTTTCCTGTTTCGCCTTTGTGCTCGCGCCCCAGGCGCAGCTTGGCGGGCTCCAGCCGCAGTTCACCGAAGAAGACGGAAAGTACTCCGAAATCTATCCAGTGGAAAATGCGAGCTTGAAGTCAGGCCGCGCGGTGTATATCCGCGAAGGTTGCGTCTATTGCCATTCGCAACAAGTCCGCGACCCGCAGAATGGAACCGATATCGAACGCGGTTGGGGAATTCGCCGCACGGTGGCTCGCGATTATCTCTACGAGCAACCACCGCTTCTCGGCGGCCAGCGACTCGGGCCTGATTTGACCAATGTCGGCTCGCCGGATTGGCGTGACGAATCGAAGCAGGAAGTGGAAGGCAAACCGAAGAAGCGTGATCGCGCCTGGCATTATCTGCATCTGTACGCGCCAACGACCTTCGTTAGCTCATCGATTCAGCCACCATATCATCACCTTTTCGAGACCCGCAAAATCAGCGGTCAGGGATCGGCTGATGCCCTGAAACTCACCGGAGCCGACGCACCAAAGGAAGGCTACGAAGTCGTTCCAACGGCCGAGGCGAAAGATCTCGTGAATTACCTGCTGTCTCTCGACTGCAGCCATCCTTTGAAAGAAGCCACTGCCGCGCCGGGCGCCGCGGGAGATACCGGCGCAGTCGCCGCTCCAGCATCCGCACCTGCCAAGTAAGCCGCACATGGATCCCAAGCATTCCCACGGTTCAGACCGAGTCGACTATCGCGAATCTTCCGAAGACCTGACGGAAGTCCACGCCGCCATTCTCCGCGAAAATCCGGAGCCCTCTGCCAATGTCACACCCATCCCGCTGTGGTTGATTACCATCTGCGGCGTGGCCGTGACTTGGGCTGGAGCGTATCTGGGCATGTTCCACGGAGGATTCCGCGGGGACGTTTTTAACGAACGTCTTAGTTCGCCGGATCTGCTCTTCCCGCAACAGACCAAGGCTGGCGGAACCGAAGGGGCCGCCGTCGTTCAGGAGCAGCCTCTCGCCGTTCAGGGCAAAGCGATTTACGGAAACTGCCAGGCCTGCCATCAGCCGACCGGCATGGGAATTCCTGGACAATTCCCTCCATTGTCCAAGTCTGAGTATGTCAATGGCGGCGAGAAGCGTTTCATTGCGATCCTGCTGAAAGGTCTCTCCGGACCGGTGAAGGTGGAAGACGGCCAGTTCAACGGAGCGATGCCTCCGTGGGAATCGATCCTGAATGATAAGAAGATCGCCGCCGTAGCGAGCTACGTCCGTTCATCATTTGGAAATACCAGCCCCGAGATCACGCCGGGTAAAGTGGCGGCTGCCCGCAAGGAATTTGCCGATCGCAAGACCCCGTGGACGATCGAAGAGCTGACCGCAAGAGTTCCTGCTGATGCAACATTGCCTGATGAAGGTGGTGGTGCGGCAGCCAAACCCGCTGCCGGTGCTTCGGCGGCTCCTGCTGGTGCTCCCGCAGCCGCTGGCCCAGACCTCGCCGCACTTGGAAAAGCGCAATACGGCTTGATCTGTGTCGCTTGCCATCAGCCAACCGGTCTCGGTCTCCCAGGTGCGTTTCCTCCGCTCGCCAAGTCGGAGTATGTCAATGGTGACCCCAAGCGCATGGTTGCGATCATCCTCAAGGGAGTTCAGGGACCAATCACCGTGGAAGGCAAGCCATTCGCCAACGTGATGCCGCCCCAAGGCATGGTTCTGGATAACAAGAAAATCGCGGGCATCGTGACGTTCGTCCGCAAATCGTTCGGCAACGATTCTCCTGGAATTACGCCTGATGTGGTTGAACAGGTCCGCAAGGAGACCGAAGGACATCCTGCCTCCTGGACGGAAGCCGAGCTCAAGGCTTTCAGTTCGGCTCCTGCGGAAGCTCCTGCTGCCAAGTAACATCCTGAAGATATTTCCACTCCATCTCTGTTAACCATGTTGAAGAAAACTCTCTCTTTCCTCGGGCTGGCCGCTGTTCTGACTACTGCGGTTCACGCTGATGACGATCAGATCAATGCAGGCAAGGCTGTCTATATGACGATCTGCGTCGCCTGCCATCAGCCGACCGGCATGGGATTGCCGGCTGTGTTTCCTCCTTTGGCCAAGTCTGAATATGTGAATGGCAACCCGGAACGGTTTGCCGCCATGATTCTCAAGGGCAACCTGCCGCCCATGACTGTGGACGGCAAAGTATATGCGGCCTCTCCGATGCCACCGCAGGAAACGGTTCTCACCGACGACAAGGTTGCCGCAGTGATGACGTACGTTCGCGCCAACTTCGGGAACACCTCAGCAGCCGTTTCCGCCGATGTCGTGGCTGCGGCCCGCAAAAAATTTGCTGATCGCAAGACCTCCTGGACCGAAGCCGAGCTCAAAGCTTGGAAGGACTAGGACGTCTTGCCGCGGCTCGTCCGCGTTTGATGGGCGTGTGGTTTTTGAATGCCGCACGCCGCAATTGCACCAGAAACCCGGCTCGCTAAATTTAGTTCAGCTTTCTTCAATTCAGTCCCATTCCATTTATGTCATCAACCGCAGCAACGCACGGGCACGATACGCACGGGCATGACGACCACCACGACCACCACGAGTTGGGCTGGTGGCGTAAGTATGTATTTTCGACCGACCACAAGACGATCGGCATCCAGTATGGTCTGACCGGCCTCGCCTTCCTCTTCTTCGGCTTCATGCTGATGCTCGTGATGCGTTGGCAGTTGGCGCACTCCGGCCAGCCGGTGCCGTTCATCGGACCGTTACTCCAGGCGATCTTCGGGGATTCAGTCTTCGCGAAGGATCCAAACGGCAACGCGGGCGTGCTGACGCCTGACGGCTATAACTCGTTTGGCGCGATGCATGGCACGATCATGGTATTCTTCGGCATCGTTCCCATCGCCTTCGCGGCGTTCGGAAACTTTGTCGTGCCGCTGCAGATCGGTGCGCCGGATATGACTTTCCCGCGGATCAACATGGCGAGCTATTGGTGCTTCTTCATTAGTTGCATCTTCATGGTGGTCTCGTTCTTCGTTCCGGGCGGTGCCGCCAAGTCCGGTTGGACTTCGTATCCGCCGCTCGCGGGTATCGCGGACATGAGCCACGGTCTCTGGTGGAATGGCCAGACGCTCTGGCTGCTCGGCATGGTGTTCAACATCACAGCCTCGCTTCTCGGTTCGGTGAACTTCATCGCGACCATCATCCAGCTCCGCGCTCCGGGAATGACCTGGATGCGGTTGCCCTTCTTCGTTTGGGCACAGTTCGTTACGGCATTTCTTCTCCTTCTGGCCTTCCCGCCGCTCGAAGCCGCAGGCTTGATGCAGTTCATGGATCGTGTGGCTGGTACGGCGTTCTTCATGCCGACTGGTCTGGTATTGAATCAACACGTCGTTCAAAGCTGGGCAGGTGGCGGTAGTCCCGTTCTCTGGCAGCACCTCTTCTGGTTCCTGGCCCATCCTGAAGTGTACGTCCTCATTCTTCCAGGTATCGGAATGGTGGCCGAAATCGTGGCCAACAACACCCGCAAGCCTCTCTATGGCTACAAGGCGATGGTGATGGCGATCCTTGTTCTCGCCTTCCTCTCCTTCATCGTGTGGGCTCACCACATGTACATGACCGGCATGGGTGCCAAGGTCGCCGCGTTCTTCCAGACCACCACGATCATGATTTCAGTGCCGTCGGTGATTCTGCTCACCGCGCTAATGCTCTCTCTCTGGGGTGCATCGATCCGCTTTACCACGCCGATGCTCTTCGCTACGGCTTTCATGCCGATGTTCGGCATCGGCGGTCTGACGGGTATTCCGCTGGCCTTCAATGCGGTGGATCTCTACCTGCACGACACTTACTACGTCATCGCTCACTTCCACTACGTGGTGGCGCCTGGAACGATTTTCGCGATCTTTGCCGGTGTCTACTACTGGTATCCGAAGGCCACAGGCCGGATGCTGAACTCGTTCCTCGGCCATGTGCACTTCTGGGGATCACTGATCTGCATCAATTGCGTCTTCGCCCCGATGTTCGTGCAGGGTATGCACGGTGTTCATCGTCGCTGGTGGGATGGCGGCTTGACCTACGAACAGCTCGCGGGTCCGTTGCTCAAGTGGAACGGATTCATGTCCAATGCAGCCTTCCTGCTCGGATTGGTGCAGCTCGTCTTCATCTTCAACTTCTTCTGGAGCCTCTTTGCTGGAAAGAAGATCGGTCGGAATCCTTGGGCTGCCACGACCGTCGAATGGGATGCTCCGTCGCCTCCAGGACATGGAAACTTCGATCACGCCATCGCGGTTTATCGTGGACCCTACGAATACAGCGTTCCTGGCGCCCCGGCGGATTTCACTCCGCAAACACAGCCGACGGCTGCCACCCAGAGCGTTCCGCTCGCCCCGACCCTGGCTCCCGCACACTAAGCACCTCACATGCAGATCCCTTACGAAACTACCGCACGCCCGGACACGGGCCTCTACAACGCCAAGCTCGGCATCTGGTTGTTCCTGGCGTCTGAGGTCATGCTCTTCGGCGGCTTGTTCTCCGCCTATGTGTTCCTCCGCATGGGTTCGGATCCAGGCTATTGGCCGCATGGTTTGTTGAACGTTCCGGTGGGCACTATGAACACCGGCGTCCTCATCGCCTCGTCGGTGACTGTCGTCCTCGCCTGGGCGTCACTGAAGATGCGGAAATGGAACGCCTATTACGGGTACATGCTCACGACGATCATTTGTGGCATCGTCTTCCTTACGGTGAAGCTCAGCTATGAGTGGCCGCAGAAGTTTGAGCACTTTGGCGTCTTCCTGAAAAAGGAATCCGTCTCCAAGCCAAATTACGAAACGTATCTGGCGAATGACAAGGATCTCGGTGGCGAGGAGCGCCTCGAAATCACCGGTCATCTGGAAAAGATGGAGATCCTGCGGGACAACAAGCCCGAAACTGTTGCCGGTGAAAATGAACAGGAAGGTCTCTCCCCCTCCAAAGCCGCCGAGGTTCTGCAGGAACCAAACGTGAAGCTCGTTGCCTACGAGTTGCACGTCGACCAGCAGTTCGTCGATTTCAAGAACGCGGCGCATGGCGACAAGAAAGTGGATCGCCCGCATTTCTGGCAGCGCCCGCCCAGCGAAGAGAGCGTGAAGATCGAAGCGGATGATATCGCTTCGGCCAGCGCCTTCTTCCCGCGCCATAGTTCCTACTTCTCGACTTACTTCCTCATCACTGGACTGCACGGGTTGCACGTTCTCGGTGGGGTGATTGTCTTCATCTACTTCCTGCTCTTCGGAAAGAAGCTGTATCTCCGTAATCCGGAACACATGGCCAACCGTGTCGAAGTTGCAGGTCTGTTCTGGCACTTTGTCGATCTGGTTTGGATCTTCGTCTTCCCGATCTTCTACCTCCTCTAAGACCATGGCTGACTCTCATTCTTCTCCTGCGGCGACGCCCGCAGCTTCAGCTCCTGCTCATCACGACCATTCCCACGACGCGGAACATGTGGCGAAGCATGTGAAGGGGTACCTCTTGGTGGGGGCTCTCCTGCTCGTCTTTACGGGAATCACAGTATGGCTGTCTTACGTGGACTTCGGTTCGCCCAAGTGGAACATCATCGTTGCCATGATCGTCGCGACGTTCAAAGCCGGCATGGTGGCCGCGATCTTTATGCACCTCAAAGGTGAGCGTGTGACCATCTGGCGTTTCCTCATCTTCACCGCGATTTTTGCCTTCGGTCTGTTCATGCTGACTTTCCTGCATGAATCCGATCCGATCATGGGCACACACCACGCGGTGCATCAATAAACGATGTCGCTGAAAGCATTCCATATCGTTTTCATCGTGCTCGCCACGCTTTTGGCGATCGCCTGTGCTGCATGGTCTTTCGTCAATCAGACGGCGGAAGGCTTCGGCATCGGCTCTGCCGTCGCGGCGGTTGCGTTGACTGTGTACGGAGTGTTTTTCATCAAAAAGTCCCGCAAAATCATCACATGAACTGTTCTGCAACCATCCGGGCGCTCGGCGTCGTGGCAGCCGTTGCGTTCGTTCAATTCCCGCAATCCGCCAGCGCCTGCGCCATGTGCATGGGTGCTCCGGATGGCCACACCGGAGAGGCCCTCAACGGGGCAATCTTCTTCATGCTCGGCTGTCTCGGTTTCATCATGCTCGGAATCGGGGCCGTTGTTTACAGCTTCGTCCAACGGGCGAAGAATCCTCTCCCTCAGCACCTTATCCTCACTGAATCCCTTCAATCTGAAGGAACTGAAACACTTTCTTAACTATGTTCCAAGTTGGCATTCTTAACGAATGGCTGCAGATGCTGCCCAATGCGTCAGAGCACGGCTATTTGATCGATCACATGCTGGAGTTCTGCCATTGGTTCATGCTCCTGCTGTTCATTGGCTGGTCTTCCTTCTTCCTCTACTGCCTCTTCCGCTTTCATCGCTCCCGGCATCCAAAGGCGAGCTATCATGGCGTGAAAAGCAAGGCTTCCGCCCATATCGAGTTCAGCGTCGTTCTCGTGGAAGCCGTCTTGTTGATTGGCTTTGCCCTCCCGCTTTGGGGCAAGCGCGTGACTGAATTCCCGAAGGATGCGAAGGGCGCCCTCCGCATTCGCGCCATTGGCGAACAATTCGCCTGGACCTTCCACTACGCCGGACCGGATGGCGTCTTCGGGCGGCAGGATCCGAAGTTCATTACCGCGGATAATCCGCTGGGCCTTGATCCAAACGATCCGGCCGGCAAGGACGATTACTATTCCAAGAATGAGATGCATCTTGTCGATCATCGCCCGACCGTGATCGAGGTGACTTCCAAGGACGTCATTCACAGCTTGTCGCTCCAGCATATGCGGATGGATCAGGACGCCATTCCTGGTTCCCGAATCCCGATGTGGTTCAAGCCGATTGTGATCGGTCAGTACGAAATCGTTTGTGCGCAGCTTTGCGGCGCCGGTCACTACTCGATGAAGGCGGAGATGTACGTCGAGGCTCCGGAACAGTTTGAATCCTGGCAGAAGGAAACTCTCGGTATGCAGCATCCTGCCGCCGCCGCTCCTGCCCCTGCACCCGCAGCGAAGTGAGCAGTGGCGTACGACGGGTCGTTTCCTGTCGGTCCACCCGAAAGAATTGAGCGCTTCTCAGCAAGACGGCGAATCGGTCCAGACTAACAAAGGGCGGCGCACGGAGGCAGATCTCTGTTGTGCCGCGTGGTTGCCCAGATATGCGAAGCTGGTCGTTGTTGCGATCCTCGTGCTTCTCTTTCTGGGGGGATTGGTCACAAGTTTCGGCGCCGGGATGGCCGTCCCGGATTGGCCATTGAGTTTCGGGTCGCTGAACCCACATGGCTGGTGGGGGCAGCTTCCAGTGCGTCTCGAGCATGGGCATCGTCTGACGGCGATCTGTGTCGGGTTCCTGGTTGGAGGTCTGTGCGCCTGGGTTTGGCAACGGTGGATGGCCTTGTTGCTGGCCATCGTTGTGTCCGCCGTTCTGCCACCGATTGCCGCACTCGCCCACGCCCCTGCACCAGTGATCATGCATCTCGCCATCTGGCCGGCTGCGGCGACATTTATCGCCCTGATTCTCATTGGCTCCGGTCGGCGTGCCTATTCAGTCGCTCCGCGTGTTCGTTGGTTTACTTTTGCCTTGTATGTCTGCGTTTGCATTCAGGCAACGCTTGGCGGGCTTCGCGTGACCACGGAAACGGCGAAGGAGTTCGGCATCGCGATGGTCCTGCGGATTGCGCACGGTTCGTTTGCGCAGATTTTTGTCATGTCACTGGCGGTGGCGGTGGCTGTCCTCCTTTCGCCGGTGTGGCGTTCGCTGAAACCGCTTCGCGCCGCAAAAGGGCTTTCAAAACTGGGGTGGGTGGTGTTCGGGATATTGCTCGTCCAACTCGTCTTTGGCGCCACGATGCGCCACATGGGCGCCGGCTTGGCGATCCCCAGCTTTCCGAAGATCTCACCGGCGGGCGGATGGCTGCCGGCCGTCCACAATGCCTACGTGGATACGAATTTCACGCATACCCGCGTCTTTGCCCTGCTCGCGACGATCATGATTGTCACGCTGGCGATTCGCGTGATTCGCGCAGCCCATGACTCCGCATTGTCGAGGCCCGCTTGGGCCTTACTTGCGCTTGTCCTAATTCAGGTTACGCTCGGCGTCCTCGTGATTCAGATTCAAACACCGCCAGTCGAAGGGTTGGCCGTCCAATTCCTCAGCCGCCAGGTACAGCCGGGCGAACTGATGGATGCCATGCGGCTTTTGGTGGGAACCATCAAGACGGTGCACATGCTGAACGGTGCCATCACCCTGGCCACAAGTCTTTTGCTCGCCATTCGGTTATCCGGCGCCGGAGCGCGCGCGTCTGGCTTGCACATCGCAGGTGAAAACCATTTGACCGAAGCCGCCGTATGAGCCGCAGCAGTTCTGAAATCTCTCTTTCCGTGGAAATACCTCGCGACGACTCCGAACAGGGAATTGTCGCCGATTTGATGGCCCTCACCAAAGCGCGGCTCAGCATGCTCGTGGTGATCACAACCTTCGTCGGCTACTGTATGGGAACGACTGGCCCGATCGACTGGCTTCGTCTCATGCATGCGGTGCTGGGAACCGCGATGGCGGCCGCGGCTGCGGCTGTGCTGAATCAGGTTTTTGAAGCGCATGTCGACCGTTTGATGGAGCGGACCCGTTACCGTCCGTTGCCGGCTGGACGCATGCGCCGGCGTACGGCACTGGCGCTCGGATTTGGCCTCGCTGTTCTCGGGGTGGCCTATCTCTGGCTGGCGGTCAACGGGCTGAGTGCCTTCCTGGCTGCGGCGACCGTGTTCATCTATTTGTTCATATACACCCCGATGAAACGCAGGACTTCGTTCTGCATCACTGTCGGGGCGATCGCTGGAGCGATTCCCCCGGTGATCGGCTGGGCGGCCGCGCGGCCTAGTCTGGGGCTCGGTGCATGGGTTCTCTTCGGCATCCTTTTCACTTGGCAGATGCCGCATTTCCTCGCCATTGCCTGGATGTATCGCGACGAGTATGCACAGGCTGGATTTGTCATGCTCAAGCGTGACGATCTTTCGGGTTGCGCTACCGCCATGCAAAGTTTGGGCTTCACACTGGCCTTGAGCACGATTTCCTTGCTTCCCTTTACCGGGGGAATGAGCAATGCCATCTACCTGATCGGCGCGTTGTTGCTGAATGTCGGGTTGCTGATCTTTGCGGTGCAGTTCCTCCTGCAAAGAGAGCGCACCAGTGCCCGGCGGCTCTTTTTCGCGTCGATTCTTTTTCTTCCGCTGCTTCTCGGTTTGATGGTTTGCACCAAGAGCTAACTTTATGAAGGCTGTCATCGCCCTTCTTGCCGTGGCGATCGTGATCGCCGCCTACCTCACCTTTTCGCAGCGGGGTCAAAATCCGATCCAGCGGATGCAAGCGCCTCCGGGCGAAACAGCGGCAGCTCAGCCTGCCGAGCTTCCGAAACTCTGGGCTTTACCCGATTTTTCTCTCACTGAGCGGTCGGGCCAGACGGTGACGTTGAACGACCTGAAGGGAAATGTGTGGCTGGCGGACTTCTTTTATACCAGTTGCCCGGGGCCTTGTCCGATGCTCTCCACCCGCTTGGGGGATGTGCAGAAAGCCATTGGAGGCGCGAAGGATGTCCGGTTGGTTTCGATTTCGACCGATCCTGAGAAAGACACGACGGAGACACTGAAAGAGTACGCCAAACACTATCAGGCCGGTGATCACTGGCTGTTCCTGACGGGAGACAAGGCGGAGATCTACAAGCTTGGCAATCAGGGTTTCAAATTGAGCGTCGTGGAAGATCGTACGGCTGCGGAACCGATCATCCATAGCACCCGGATCGCGCTGGTCGACCGTGAGGGAATCGTCCGGGGAGTCTACGACGGAACGGACGCGCAAAAGGTACCGCAAATCGTCCAGGATATCCACAAGCTCCTCGAAGAGAGAAAATGACTATTCACGATCTGCCGGCAGTGAACGCCAGCCTCAATGGCCTCAGCACCGTCTTTATTCTTACGGGTTTGGTGGCAATCAAATCGGACCGTAAGCAGTTGCACATCGTGTCGATGGCCGCGGCATTGGTGACCTCCACGCTGTTCTTAACCTGTTACGTCATCTATCACCTGGTGGCTCAGATTACGCGCTTCGCTTACGAAGGATGGCCTAAGGCGCTGTATTATGCGATTTTAATCCCGCACGTATTTCTGGCGATTGTCATCCTGCCTCTCATCATTTTGACGGTGATACCGGCATTGCGCGCCCGTTACGACCAGCACCGGAAGATTGCCAAATGGACATGGCCGGTTTGGCTATACGTTTCTGTCACGGGCGTATTGGTTTACATGATGCTTTACGTTTGGTTCCCGGCAAGGTAGTTATCTGGCATCGGTGGTAGGATGGATCGCATTTCCATGTGATGGGTTGTCATACCTGTAGGACTTATCCTACAGTAGTATAGGACGGAATGGGTATGGACGCTCGATAATATCTGGCCGAGGTTCGCGCTGTGAAATCGCGAGGCCAGATCGGCGTCTATATCGCAGAAGACTCAGAGCTTCTGCAGGAGATGTTGTTGGTCAATCTTCGGCAAATCGAGGACTTGTCGGTTCTCGGACAGGCGCTTGGCGGACGGAAGGCGATGGAAGGCATCCGCGCAACACGGCCGGACGTTCTGCTTTTGGATCTCAATATGCCGGAAGGGGATGGATTTGAAGTCCTGCGGGATCTGGCCAGGGAGCCTGAGTGTCCGCTCATCGTGATCATGACTTTTGACTGTCATCCGCTCGTGCAGCGCCAATGCCGGGAACTGGGCGCCCATATGTTCTTCGATAAAGGGGATGACCTGCAGTTGCTGCTTGAGATCTTGCAAAATCTGGCCGCGGGGAAGTGCACGCTCGCGGACTTGAAACAAACAGTGCACCAACACCCCAACTGAAAGGAAACAGATGAATAGTGATGTTCCGCAACATGCGGCCCCCATTGCCTCGGAGAAGATTGCGATCGATCGCAAGTTGTTCTTCATCGACCTGAAGGAGAATCAACGCGGTCGTTATCTTAAGATCACCGAAGATGTTGGTGGACGGCGCGATACGATCATGATGCCGATCGCGGCTCTGAGCGACTTTATCGAGGCACTAAGCCGGATCGCCGAATTCGAATCCAAACTCTGAGGCCGTGATGATTGCCGCAATTCCAACGTTTGGTCATTTAGCGGATGCGGCGCAGGATCTTGAAGATTCCCTCGGTAACATTCGATTGATAGCTAACTTACTGCTAAGTGAGGACCACGCCCTTCCGGAAATCATGCGCCGGGAGTATCTGGGGGCGCTGGCTGAAAAAGTCAGCCGCCTCCAGGGCGTGGCCGAAGAGATGACCACCCTGGTCAAGATACACGCCCATCAGGTGGAGATGGAAAGCTGTTCGCTGCATGCGAGTGAGATCGTTCATCAAACGGTCGAAGCTTACAGTGCGGAAGCGGCCCGCAGACATGTTTCGATTCAGAGCATTGTCGAAGATGGAGAGCCCCTGATTATCGGTGACTACTGGAAACTATCGCGTGCGATTGCGGGAGTGCTTTCCGCGATGCTTCGCACGGTGGCGCCCGGAGGATCGATCACGACCACGGTTGAATCCGCGCAAAAAGAAGTAGTCGTAACCTTCATACGTTCCGGAAAACTGGCGCCGCTGAATCCAGCGGTGAGTTTCTTTCCCGCGGAGCAAGAGACGAGCTCCTCGAAACTTGGTTTCACCCTGGCCGAACAACTCGTGGCCCTGCACGGCGGCTCACTGCAAGCCGTGGAAAGCGCGACTGAGATGCGCGTCACGATTCACCTGCCCGCAAAATAGGTAGGGACGGTCCAGCCAACGCGGAATTTGCGATGGGTGTGGATGAACGTGAAGACGCACGCGCTATGTGCGTTCGACTCGACTCACGCGTCCAGCCGAGGGCCGAACGCGTTTAGGCCACTTGAACGTTTGTAAATAACGATCGCTGCCGACCGACTTACCCTTCGATCGTATTGATCTCCACGGGCTCGACTTTCACGCCGAGTTCTTCCAGCCAGGCGATGGCTTTCTTGATCTCTTCGCGTTCGCCGGAGAGAGAAAGCGATACGATGCCGACTTCATCCGTCACGCTGGCCTGGCGGATGTTCGTAACGAGGTTGAAGTTCTTGCCGATTTCCCAAATGATCGGCCGGGTAATCAGCCGCGAGGGGAACATCAGCCAAAGACGCATTTTGTCTTCCATGACGATGATAGATGAAAAGCGAGAGGAGGGAACGCGATCCGATGAAATAACATCTCCAAACTCGAATGGCGCGCCGGCGATTTCGCGGCCGGCACCGCCATTCCAAGTTTGAACGATAGGGAAAACTAACCTCCGGCGATCGCGGGGACGATGCTGATTTCGTCGGTTTCCTTGACCGGGGTCGACTTCTCTTCGAGGAAGCGGATGTCCTCGTCATTCACGAACACATTGACGAACCGGCGGACGTTGCCCTGCTCGTCGCAGATGCGGTCTTTCAGGCCAGGGAAAGCCTGGTCGAGATTGTCGATGAGTTCGCCGACTGTGGCGCCGGCTGCGGTGACGACTTCGAGTTCGTTCGTCAGCTTCCGGAGAGGCGTAGGGATACGGATACTGGGCATGATTTTCTAAATCGTGGGTGAATTATTGAGCGGAGGCAAGAGACTCGCCGTCCTGGCTGTAGATCTTTTCTTCGAATTCCCGCAGGCTGGGCTTGATGAGGCGCGGTTCGCCGCACTTGCCCATGATGGCTTCCTGCGTCTTGAGGCCGTTGCCGGTGATGCAGAGGACGACGCTCTCATCGCTCGGGATGGCGCCGCTCGCGATGAGCTTTTTGGCGCAAGCGGTCGTTACGCCGCCGGCGGTTTCGGCAAAGATGCCTTCACATTCGGCGAGCAACCGGATGCCCTCGACCACTTCGTCGTCGGTCACATCTTCCGCTGTTCCGCCGGTTTGCTTCATCGTGTGAATCGCATAGTAGCCGTCCGCCGGGGTGCCGATGGCCAGTGATTTGACAATCGTCTCCGGTTTCGGCACTGGCTTGACGATGTCCGTACCGCGCTTCATCGCGTGAGAGATCGGAGCGCAACCAGTGGCCTGGGCTCCGTAGACCTTGAAGGGCACATCGTCCACCAAACCGAGTTGGGCGAATTCTTTGTAAGACTTGTAGATCTTTGTGAGGAGCGAACCGGAGGCCATCGGAACGACGGTGTGCTGTGGCAGTTTCCAGCCGAGCTGTTCAGCGATCTCAAAGCCCATCGTTTTCGAACCTTCCGCGTAGTAGGGGCGCAGGTTCACGTTCACGAATCCCCAGCCGTACTTGCCGGCGATTTCGGAACAGAGCCGGTTCACCTGATCGTACGGGCCATGAATGCCGACGACCTGTGTTCCATAAACAAGCGAGCCGAGCACTTTGCCCTGTTCGAGATCGGCTGGAATGAGCACATAGCTCTTCAGTCCGGCGCTGGCGGCGTTGGCTGCGACCGAATTGGCGAGGTTGCCGGTGGAAGCGCAGGCGACGACCTTGAAGCCGAGCTCACGAGCGCGGCTCAGGGCCACGGAGACGACGCGGTCCTTAAAGGAAAGGGTGGGGTAATTGACGGTATCGTTCTTGACCCACACTTCGCGGATTCCGAGCGCCCTGGCCAGACGGTCCGCCTTGACGAGCGGGGTGAAGCCGACCTGGCATCCGACCGTGGGTTCGCCATCAATCGGGAGAAGTTCCCGGTAGCGCCACATGGAATGAGGCCGCGACTCGATGACCTTGCGGGTGAGCGAGCTACGGATGGCGTTGTAGTCGTAGGCGGCTTCGAGCGGCCCAAAATCGAAGTCGCAAACGTGAATCGCCTGTTTGGGGTAGAGGCGTCCACACTCGCGACACTTAAGATTGCTGAAGAAGGGCGTTGGTTTATCCATGTTGCGGAAAGCGCTCCTCACCAAAGCTTGTGGTGTAAAGACGAGCCGGGAATTCCCAGCGGATTTGGCTGAGAACTCTCTCTCATCTTCCCCCGATTTCTCGGAGCTGGATTTGGCACCTGGTCCTTTGCGAAGAGCGATCGGAGCGTCGAAATTTCGACTGTTCCTCTCAGCTCTTCGTAAAGCGGTTGCCGTGGCGTCATAGGGCCAGTCCCTCAGCCACTCTTGATGAAGAGTGGGCGGACGCTAGGGGATGCCCGGGCGTCCGTCAACGGGTTTTTTAAAGACACGAGCCGCCTGCGCAGGGAGACAAGAAAAGGTGACACAGATTTCGGACCTTCATTCGGGAGGGGCAGGCTCCGCCGGTAGGTGGTGAGCTCTTGATCGTAATCCTAATCCTAATCTTAATCGAAGCCGGAGCATTCGTGTAAGCCCGACTCCGAGGTGAAGTGGAGGCCGGCCTAAAAGACCCGCTTTGGCAAGGTCCCGATTTCCCTTCCCGTCCTGTTTGGCGAACGCCCCCTTTTTAGGGGGTACTAATTTTCGACGGCGGTATGTAGGCTTCCGTTTTACATCCGGTGCCACCCCCGGAACCACCACCCTGCGGTCACCCCATTTATTCAACGCCATGCACTTCCGCGTCCTTCTTCTTGTATTCATTTCGGCCCTTTGCGGCCGTGCTGCGACCTATACGGTCACGAGCACCGCGGATACCGAGGCCGTGGGCACGCTGCGTTGGGCGATCGAGCAGGCCAACGCCGATTCCGGCAGTACGATCAATTTCGCGAATAATCTCGGCACCATCACCCTCTCGAGCGCGTTGCCCATGATCACGACCGGGATGACGATCAATGGCGGCACGGGCAACACGGTCAGCGGCAATAATCTCTACCGCGTCTTTTTTGTCAGCACCGCGAACGCCACCGACGCCGTGAATTTTCAGAATCTCACGATTGCCAATGGCTACGCGAAGGGTGGTGACGGCGGTCTCTCAGCTGGTGGTGGCATGGGCGCGGGTGGAGCGCTCTTCGTGAACACCGGTGCGGTTTCGGTCTCCAGCGTTGCGTTCACCGGTAATACCGCTCAGGGGGGTAACGGTGGCAACGGCGCGATGTATGGTGGTCCCTCGAGTGGTGGAGGTGGTGGTTTGGGGGGGGATGGTGGCAATGGCGATGCCTTTGCGGGTGGGGGTGGCGGCGGCTTTGCTGGCGCGGGTGGTACCACCACGGTGCACGGTGTGGGTGGTGCGGGCGGAGGTGGTGGTTTGGTGGGTGATGGCGGTTCAACCAGTGGTTTTTCGGGTGGGGATGGGGGTGGTCCCAACGGGGGGGCGGCTGGTAGTACTTTTACTCCCAATGGACAATCTGGAGGGGCGGGTGGTGGTGGTGGTGGTGCAGGGGTGGGCAATGGACGTGCGGGCTACAATGGTGGGAATGGCGGTGTCTTTGGTGGTGGGGGCGGAGCGAACATCGACTCAACGGGTGGTAGCGGTGCTGGTGGCGCCGGCGGTGATTTTGGCGGAGGGGGTGGTGTAGTTGGTTCCTACGCCCACGGGGGACGTGGCGGTTATGGCGGTGGTGGTGGTGCTGGGTCGGCCTATTGGGATTTCGAAAACGGCACTTCGACCCCCGGTTCTGGTGGTTTCGGCGGAGGCGGAGGCGGTGCGAGTGGTATCGCAGTCCTTGACCGCCTTGGTTCGGGTGGGACCTACGGCGGTAATGGAGGCGGTTATTTGTATTCAATGCTCACGAATTTCCCCGGTTCGGCGGGTGGGGGTGGCGGTGCCGGACTGGGCGGCGCGATCTTTGTCCGCAGCGGCAATGGCGGCTCCTTGACGTTTCTCTCTGGCACGGAAACCGCGTCCACGGTCATCGCCGGACTAGGCGGCAGTTCCTTGCCCGCCGAGATCGGCAGCACGCTGGTCGCCGCACAAAACGGGCAGGCGGTCGGCGCTGCCATGTTCCTCCCCGTCGGCGCCACCATTTTCCAGAGCGGCTCGATCCAGAACGCGATCGCCGGTGACAATGCGCTCCTCCGGAAAACGACGCCGGGCGTTCTCACCCTTTCCGGCGTGAATAGTTTCAACGGCGGCGTGAGCCTCGAGGGCGGTGTGCTGGCCCTGGGCAATGCGAACGCTCTTGGCACTACGGGCACCATTTCCTTTGGCGGGGGCGCCCTCCAGTTCAGCGCGGCGAACACCGTTGACTATTCGACCCGCTTCTCCACCGCTGCCAATCAACAATACCGAATCGATACCAACGGGCAGAACATGACGCTGGCTTCGAATCTCACCAGCGTGGGCGGTTCATTCACCAAAGATGGCGCGGGAACACTCACGCTCACGGGCTCCAATACCTACGACGGCACCACGATCGTCACCGGCGGCACCTTGGTCTTAACACCTGCCTCGACCGTATCCGGTTCCATGATCGCAGGCAATGCGAGTGGGGACAATGGGACCCTGTCATTGCCGGGAATGAATATTTCCATTCCCGCACTGATCGCGGGAAATGGTGCGGACTCCACCGGCCAGGTGCCCCTTCCGAGCGGGACGGTGGTGGCTGTATCATCGGCGGTAATCGGCAGTTCCGGCACCGGCAGTATTCTCGTTAGCGGTGGCACGCTCAATGCGGCCAACGGTACGATCGAGGTCGGCAAGGACGTGGGAGGAGTCGGCACGCTCACGCTCAACAGCGGCACGGTGGATTATTCCGGAGGAAACTTTTTGGTTGTTGGCCGCAACGGGCAGGGTTCCCTCATACTAAACGGTGGCCTCTTGAACGGCTCCGCGACTTACCTTGGATCGAGCGGTTCGGCGCTCGCCACGGTGAACGGCGGTACCTGGAATACCGGTCTCCTGTACGTGAACAACAACAATGCCCAAAGCAGCACGCTCCTTATCAATGGCGGCAATGTGTCCAGCGGTGTTGTCCACCTCTTCAGCACCGGTACGGTGACAGCCACCGGCGGCACCTGGAGTTCCACTTCCATTGGAGTGGGCGAGTTCGCTGCGGCATCCTTGAATGTTTCCGGCGGCCTGGTCTCCACCGGCATCGTGACTTCCGGCGGCATGAACTCCGGTGTGGGGACCATCACGCTTTCTGGCAGCAGCGGCAATCGCGGCACTCTGTCCGCCGCGCGCCTCGTGCAAGGGCCCGGTGGAGGGACGGTGAATTTCAATGGCGGTATCCTGCAGGCCAATACCAATGAAGGTGACTTCATCTCCGGCTATGGCGCTGGCAGTCTTGTTCTTCAGTCAGGTGGGGCTTTTCTCGACAGCAATGGATTTACCGTCGGCATTGCCAGCACCTTCAGCGGGCCGGGCGGCCTGACAAAGATTGGGAATGGCACGCTCACGCTCTCCGGTACGAGCAGCTTCGGTGGTGCGTTATCGCCAAATGAAGGCGTCCTGATTATCACCGGACACGTGACGAGCAATGCCACCAGCGGCATCGCCACGACCGGATCGACCGGCACGCTCAATATCACGGGCAGCGGCGCAAACTGGACGAGCAACGCCGATACGCTCATCGGACACAATGGCGGTACGGGCAATCTCACGATCAGCGGCGGGGGCACCGCCAGCGACACCTTTTCTCTCGTCGGGCGCACGGCTGGAGGCACCGGCAATGTGACCGTCACAGACCCGGGTTCGCTTTGGACACATTCCGCCGGAATTGTCATCGGCACAGGTGGCGGGGGTACCATGCTGGTCGGTAATGGTGGCCAGGTGTCCAATGCGGATGGCACCATCGGGGGAGACGCCGGTTCCAGCGGCTCGGTGCGCGTTACCGGCGCTGGTTCGCTCTGGACATCGACTTCCTATCTGGTCGTTGGTTCGAACGGCACGGGCGTGCTCAATGTCGATAGCGGTGGCACGGTGCGCATTGGTTCTAGCGGCACAGGAGTGCTCACTCTCGGTAACGCCGGTACGGCGGGCGGCACCTTGAATATCGGTGCGGCGGCGGGCCAGCCAGCACTCGCTCTCGGCACGGTTCTGGCCAGCACGATCACGGGCGGTTCCGGCTCCGGCGGGAATTTAGTGAACCTCAACTATACCGGTACGGCTTATACCTTCGCTACCAATCTAACTGGCAACTTGAGTCTCCAGGTGAGTGGCGGCGTCACCGTTCTCACTGGCGCCAACACCTATTCGGGAGCCACGATTCTCAACAACGGAGTGCTCCGCGAGGGAACCGCTGGTGCCTTCCCCTCCGGCGGCGCTTACGTCGTCAATTCCAGTACGCTCGACCCGAATGGTTATTCGCTGACACTCAGCTCGCTTTCCGGCAACTCCGGAGGCGTGGTGGCGTTGGGAGCGGGAAATCTGACCTTTCAGCAGAATGTCGACTCAAGTTATGCCGGCACCATCACCGGCAGCGGCGGTGTGACCAAGCGGGGTACGGGATTGCTCGCGTTCCTCGGCACGAATACCTATAGCGGCACGACTGCCGTGCTCGGCGGCACTTTGGAATTCGCATCACTCGGTTCTTTTGGGACCAGTTCGATTGTGGTCGATGGCGGTGCGCTGCAATATGCGCCGGGCAATACGGCGGATCTTTCCGCCCGCGGCTTTGTCATTGGAGCGAACGGTGCCACCCTCGATACGAATGGCAACAACGTGACGCTGGCCAATGGCATCACCTCGAGCAGTCCCGGCCCCTTTACGAAGACCGGTTCCGGCTCCCTTATTTTGACTGGAGCGAATTCTTTCACCGGGCCGACGATCGTCGCACAGGGAACGCTCCAGATCGGCAATGGCGGAACGACCGGTTCGATCTCGTCATCGAGCATTTCCGTCAACGGTTCGTTTGCGTTCGATCATAGCGACGATGTGACCGATTCTTACAACTTCACAGGTTCCGGCACACTGAGCCAACTCGGCGCCGGTACCCTCATCGTGACGGGGGCCAACTCGAATACGGGCGGTGCAAACATCGCGCAAGGCACCTTGCAGGTCGGCAATGGAAGCACGACGGGCTCCATCACCGGCGATGTTCTTGACAATGGACTCCTGGTCTTCAAGCACAGCGACGATGTGACTTTCACCGGTGCGATTTCCGGCACAGGCTCTGTCGTACACTCGGGGCCGGGCAAGCTCATTTTGACGGGCGCCAATACGAATACCGGGGGGATGAGCATCACACAGGGTACACTTCAGCTTGGCAATGGGGGCACCACGGGCTCATTCGGCAGTGACATTCTTGATAACGGGACGCTGGTCTTCAATCGCAGTGATGCTGTGCTTTATGGAGGAGTTATCTCCGGCACGGGCGGGGTCAAACAGATAGGATCGGGCACGCTCACCCTTACGGGTAACAGTACTTATTCCGGAGCCACCCTCATCGACGGAGGAACCTTGCAAATCGGCAACGGAGGCGTGACTGGCTGGATCACCCAGGATATCGCCAACAACGGGACGCTAGTTTTCAATCGGTCGGACACGGTGACTTACAACCGAGTCATTAGCGGTGGTGGTGGACTCATTCAAAACGGAAGTGGTACGCTGACGCTCACGAGCGCCAATACTTATACCGGCCCTACGATCATCAACGCAGGCTTTTTGGAGCTCGGGAACGGGGGTACGACCGGCTCCATCACCTCCGCTATCTCTGGCAACGGTGGTTCGCTGGCCTTCAATCACAGCGATAATGTCACCTATGCGGCGGACTTCACCGGCACGGGGCGCTTGGAGCAGCGCGGTACGGGCACGCTCACGCTGATGGGTACTAATACCAACACCGGCGGTATCGGCATCACGCAGGGTACTTTGCAAGTCGGCAATGGTGGTACCACTGGTTCCGTCAACGGCAACGTGGCCGACAATGGATTACTGGTTTTCAAACGCAGCGACGATCAAATCTTTGTCGGGGTGATCTCCGGCACGGGTGGGATCGAGCAGGCGGGATCGGGCACGCTGATCCTCACCGGTAATAACACTTACACCGGAATCACCCGCATCGATGGAGGTGTCTTACAGATCGGCAATGGCGCGATCACAGGGAATATCATCAACAATGGGGCGCTTGTTTTCAATCGAGCCAGCTCTGCGGCCTACAACGGAATTATCAGCGGCACTGGTTCACTCGTCAAAATGGGGAGCGACACGCTTATGTTCACCAACGTTAACACCTACACCGGCGGCACCACGATCTCCGGGGGCACGATCGGGGAACTCGTCTCGAATGCGCTTCCCGACACCGGAACGATCACCCTGAACGGCGGGACGCTCGACCTCGGGAACAGCCACACTGACGCTATTGGGGCATTGGTCCTTACGGCCGGCGGGGTTGGCGGCACCGGCCTGACGGGGCTGAGCGTGACGAGTTTTTCCGGGTCCACTGGGAGCACCCTGCAATTGAGTTCGCTGACCTCGGCGCAGACTGGCGTCACAACGTTTTCCGGCCAGTTGCTTTCCACTCAATTGATCCTCTCCGGCGCCGGTACGCTGACGCTTGCCGGACCCGACGATAATTTGGCCGCATCAGCGACGGTGAATGCCGGCACTCTCGTGCTGGCGAAAGGCGGGACGCCCGGCGTGACCCACGCCATCGGCAACGGCCTCACGATCAACAACGGAGGCACAGTGCGCATTTCCGGCACCACCAGCGATCAGATTTACCAGGGGGCGCCAGTGATCGTGAATACGGGAGGCACGCTCGACCTCAACGGCCGCAACGAAGGCATCGGTGCGCTGAGTGGCAACGGCATCGTTACAAATAGCTCCAGCGGTACAGTCTCGATACTCACCCTTGGCGAGGCGGACAACAGCTCTGTTTTCTCCGGTACCTTGCAGGATGGAGCCGGGCAACTGGCTCTGACCAAGACAGGCAGTGGAACGGTGACGCTCTCCACCGCGAGCACTTACACGGGAGGCACCACCATCTCCGCAGGCGTGCTCAATCTCGGTACCGGCAACAGTGACACCGTTGGAACGTTGGTAGTCGCGGCTGGCAGTGTCACCGGCAGCGGTACATCGCTGACTGCGGCGAGCCTTTCCGGGGCGGTCGGAGGAATCGTACAATTGGGTTCGTTGACCTCGACGCAGACGGGTGCCACGACCTTTTCCGGTCAATTGCTTGCCACGCAGTTAATTCTCTCCGGAAGCGGAACGCTAACGCTTGCCGGATCCGGCGATAATGTGGATGCGAGGGCCACGGTAAATGCCGGCACCCTCGTGTTGGCAAAAGGCGGGACGCCCGGCGTGACCCACGCCATTGGCACCGGTCTCACGATCAACAACGGAGGTACGGTGCGCATCTCTGGCACCACCGGCGACCAGATCTACAGTGCGGCGCCAGTAATCGTGAATGCGGGAGGCACGCTCGACCTCAACGGCCGCAACGAAGGCCTCGGCGTGCTCAGCGGTACCGGCCTCATCACGGATAGCGTTGGCGGTACAACCTCGACGCTGACGCTCGGTGAGTTTGAGGGCTCTTCCGTTTTTTCCGGCACCTTGCAGGATGGGGCTGGGCTACTGGCTCTCACCAAAATAGGCAGTGGCACGCTCACGCTCACGGGTGCCAGTACTTACACAGGCGACACGACGGTGGCGGGCGGTAAACTGCTCGTGAATAGCTCCATCGCTGGCCGGGCGATCGTGCAGTCCGGCGCGCAGCTTGGCGGCAGCGGCATCATCGGCGGGACTGTATCCGTGCTGAATGGCGGTTTGCTTTCGCCCGGCAACAGCCCCGGCAAGCTGACTCTTCAGGGCGATCTCACGATGAGCAGCAACTCGACGCTGCTCATGGAGTTTGGCGGGACTGACGCCGGACTCTTCGACCGACTCGACGTGCATGGGCTGTTCTCTGCCAACGGCATTCTGGATCTTGCGATCCTCAGTGGTTATGCGCCGCAGATGGGCGATACGTTTACGATCTTCGACGGAAGCACTCCCGGCTTCGACGCCGGTAGCTTCGAGATCGAGACGAATCTCGGCGACGGACTTTATTGGGATACGAGCGAACTGGAATCCGAAGGTACGGTGACGGTGGCGCCCGAACCGGGAACCGTGGCCTTACTCGCCCTGGGGCTCAGTATTTGTGCCCAGAGCCGGCGGCGCAGGAGAAGCTGAAGCCGAGTATTTCCGGTCGCGAAGGACCGCCGATGACCGTTTCTTTCCGCCGCCGTCATTCGAATCCCGCGGGTGCGGCTATGACGAAGAAACATCTGACCCGGAACTCGACATCGGGTGCCAGAAAATCTTAATGGCGCCCACTCCTCTCGTCATGAATTCCAAACCTCTAGTGTTCGCCTTCCTCGCCTTGGTGACTGCGGCCGTATGCAACCTTGCCGCAGACGAAACGAAGTCAGGCGCGGCGCAAAATCCCGCCTTTGTTCGCGTGATGAGTTTTAACGTGCGAAACTCCAAGGAAAAAGATGGAAAGAACGGTTGGCAGTACCGGAAAGAACTGTTCTCGGAAACAGTTCGGAAATTCGATCCGGACATCCTCGGTTTGCAGGAAGTGCTGGCGGATCAATACGACGATTTCCTGAAGATGTTTGCCGATTACACCATGGTCGGTGTGGCGCGGGATGACGGCGCGCGCAAAGGCGAGTGGGCGGCTTTGCTCTTCCGGAAAGCTCGTTTCGAACAAATCGATTCCGGCAACTTTTGGCTTTCCGAGACACCCGATGAGGTCGGAAGCAAATCGTGGAACGCCGCCTGTGTCAGAATCTGCACCTGGGCCAAGCTTCAGGATCGCATAACGGGCAGTCCGGTGCTCATCGCCAATACCCATTTCGATCACAAAAGCGAACTGGCGCGAGTTCAGTCGGCGAAGCTTTTCTTTTCCCGCCTCCCGAAACTTGCACCAGGTGCTCCTGTTATCCTAATCGGTGATTTTAATTGCGACGAAGACGACGATGCCTACCGGACGCTGGTCCACTCTCCGCTCGAGAATGGAATGGTGCTTTCCGATAGCTACCGTGAAGTCCACCCGGAACGGTCGCCCAATGAAGCATCCTTTCACGGCTTCAAGGGTGGTATCGTCGGCTCCCGAATTGACTGGATTCTACACACGCCGGAATTCAAAGCGACGGAAGCCGAAATCGTGCGTCCGGCTCAGGGACCTTATCCGTCGGACCACTTTCCAGTGACGGCTGTGCTGGAATTCAAGCGTCAGTAATAGATCTTGGAGAGAGGCTTTTGGAGTCGCGCTGTTTCGTCAGCGCCGACGGCTGGAGGAGACCCTCCCTACTGCCTCCAACCTTCGGCGCTGACGAAGCAGCGCCGCTCCAGCGATTTGCTCTCCAAATCCGGCGTCAGGTTAAGCGTCGATCTCGGAGTGGAGGGCGATGCAATTGCCTTCGGAATCCAAAACCTCGGCGCGGAAACCGTATTGCCCGATGGAATGGATATCTGACTGCACCGTCCCGCCATTGTCACGAACCGCGGCCACGGCGGCTTTCAGCCGGCCATTGACTCCCAGGTAAATCATCACGCCATCAGCAGAGGGTTTAAAACCCGGGACGACGCAAAGACAACCCATGCGCCCGCCATCCTCAGTGGGCAACATGGCAATGGGCACTTCGCCAAAGGTTTCTTTTGTCACTGGTGCTCCGAGCACTGCGGAGTAGAAGCGGACCGCCCGGTCGAGATCGGTGGCGGGGATGTCATACCAAACAATGTTGTGTTTCATACGTGGTTGTTGTTGTGCGTGTTGATGGGAAAGCGGATGGAAGGAAAAGGTTTGGTGCGCGTTTCGATCCGGAGATCAGCGCGGGCTCATATCGAATTCGTCATCGAAAGAATCGGGTGTTTCCCGAACGCGTTGCGGTGGGGGTACGGGACGCTGATAACCGCCTCCGCTTTGTCCCTCCTGTCCTTCGCGACTGCTAAGAAACTGCAAGGTTTCGCCAACGACTCGAAGCTTCGAGCGCTTCTGGTTCGTTTCCTTGTCGTCCCAAGTATCGAGCTTCAGCCGGCCTTCGATATAAACCGGGCGGCCTTTCCGCAGATATTGCCCGGCGATTTCTGCCTGCCGGCCCCACAATTCCACATCGACAAACGTCGTCTCCTCACGCCGTTCGCCTTGTTCCGTGGTGTAAAAACGGTTCATCGCCAGGCTGAGGTTTGCGATCGAGGAGCCTTTCGGCGTGGTCTTCATTTCCGGATCCCGTGTGAGGGTGCCAATGAGCATGACTTTGTTCAGAACCGGCCCGGACGAGCGCGGCTTGTTTTCACCGGATTCGGAATCGCGAAGCGAGCTCTGCTGAACGGGCTTGCGAGCGTTCGGCTGGAAGTTCGAACGGGTCGGGGGGCGCTGCGCCTGTGGAGGCATGGTGGCTGTTTTCACGGGAGAAGATATATGTTCAATTGAACATATATGTCCAGCGGTTTTGTTTGCGAGGGAAGGTGATGGGACGCAAGACGCTGCTGGTGAGGGGATTAAGATTAAGATTAAGAAATGGGGCGGCGCTGGCCGGCGAATGAGAGAGCCTGAGGAAGGGGCGGAAAATTCGAACTTCCGCTTCGCGCGGGCGGGGGGAGGCGTATATTGCCCTTCTTATGCCCGCAGATTCCTTCGTCCACCTCCACCTGCACACCGAGTATTCGACGCTCGACGGTGCGGTGCGGATCGCCCAGGTGGTGAAGAAAGCCAAGGGTTACAACATGCCGGCGATCGCCATGACCGATCACGGCGTGATGTACGGCGCGATCGAGTTTTTCCAGGAGGCGAAGAAGCAGGGCGTGAAGCCGATCATCGGGTGTGAGGTGTACATGGCGCCGGGTTCTCACCTCGACCGCAAGGCGACCAGCGGGCGCGATGCCGCTTATCATTTCACCCTCCTCGCAAAGGACGAAGCAGGGTACCACAATCTTCTCAAGCTCGTCTCCACGGCGCATCTCGACGGCATGTACTACAAGCCGCGGATCGATAAGGAACTCCTCGCGCAGCATTCCGCGGGGCTCATCGGGTTGAGCGGATGTCTGAAGGGCGAGGTCAATTCCGCGCTGCTCGCCGATCAGCACACAAAGGCAGTCGAGCTCGCGGCCCAGTATCGGGACATTCTCGGTGCGGAGAATTTCTTCATCGAAATGCAGGACCACGGCATCGAGGCGCAGCTCAAGGTAAATAAGGTGCTGCCGAAGATAGCCAAGGATCTCGGTCTCGGTTTGGTCGCCTCGAATGACGTCCATTTCCTCGAGCGCAGTAATCACGAAGCGCATGACGTTTTGATCTGCATCGGCACCGGTTCAAACCAGGCGGACGAGAAGCGGATGCGCTACGTCCCGGAACTGTATTTCAAGTCGCCGGAAGAAATGGTCCACCTCTTCCGGGATTATCCGGAAGCCATCTCCAACACCCTGGCGATTGCGGAGCGCTGCAATCTGGAGATCGAGTTCAACAAACCGAAGTATCCGAATTACACGCCGCCGGAAGGACTGACGCAGAACGGATATCTGCGGCAGATCTGCGACGAAGGTCTGCGCCACCGTTATGGCGAGCGCGCTTTGGAGGACCCAGTCATCAAGGAGCGGCTCGATCGCGAATTGCGCGTGCTCGAAGGGCAGGGGTTCGTGAATTACTTCCTCATCGTGTGGGATTTCATCAACTGGGCGAAGTCACGTGGGATCCCGGTGGGTCCCGGGCGTGGTTCGGCGGCTGGTTCGATGGTGGCGTATCTGATGGGGATCACCGATATCGACCCCATCCGGTTCAAGCTGCTCTTCGAGCGGTTCCTGAATCCGGAGCGCGTCAGCCCTCCGGATATCGACGTCGATTTCTGCCAGCAGCGGCGCGGCGAAGTCATCGATTACGTCCGCGGGAAGTATGGCGAGCGCGCCGTGTCGCAGATCATTACTTTCGGCACCCTTTCGGCGAAGTCCGTCGTGCGCGACGTGGCTCGTGTGCTGGGCTGGGGCTATGGCGATGCGGACCGCATTGCCAAGATGATCCCGAGCGGTCCGGGCAATCTCGATATCACGCTCAACGGCTTCGATAAGAAGAACAAGGAAACCGGCCAGATGGAGCACGTGGCCGGTGCCGTGGATAAGAATCCGGAACTCAAAAAGGCGATCGATTCCGAGCCGGCGACGGCTCAGATGTGGAATTATGCGGCGCAGTTGGAAGGTCTCACCCGAGGCACGGGCGTACACGCGGCAGGTGTGGTGATCAGCGATCGAAACCTGTCCGAATATATTCCGCTGACCCGCGGCAACGACGGAGGCATTGTCAGCCAGTACGAAATGGCGCCGCTGACGGACCTCGGCATGTTGAAGATGGACTTCCTGGGGTTGAAGACACTCACCGTGATTCACGACGCGGTGGAGCTGATTCATCACAAGGTTCCCGACTTCAATATCGACAAGATCCCACTGGATGATCAGACGACTTTCGATCTGCTCAATCGCGGTGAAACGGTCGCGGTGTTCCAGCTGGAATCCGGCGGCATGGTAGGCGTCTGCAAGCAGTTCGACATCCACGACATCGAAGACATCAACGCGATTCTGGCGCTGTATCGTCCGGGCCCGATGGACCTGATTCCGGATTACATCAAACGGAAGAAAGGCCTGGCGAAGATCAAGCACGCCCATCCGCTCCTCAAAAACGTGACCGAGGATACCTACGGGATCTTTGTCTATCAGGAACAGGTTATGGCGGCGGCTTCCGTTCTTGCCGGCTATACGCTGGGCGGCGCTGATTTGCTTCGCCGCGCGATGGGTAAGAAGGACAAGGAGAAGATGGCGAAGGAGCGCGAGAAATTCGTCAAGGGAGCCAGGGAACTGCACGACATCGAAGAGAAAAAGGCGAACGAGGTCTTCGACTTACTGGAAAAGTTTGCCGGCTACGGGTTCAACCGTTCCCACTCGGCGGCCTATGCCTGGGTGAGTTACCAGACGGCCTACCTCAAGGCCAATTACCCGGTCGAATTCATGGCGGCGGTGATGAGTAACGAAGTGGCGAACACGGATAAGATCAGCACGTTCGTAGCCGAGTGCGAGCGCATGGGCATTCCGATCCTGGCGCCGGACGTGAATCGCAGTTCGTTGAAATTTGCTCCCGAAGTCGTTGCGACACCGCAAAAAGCCGCCCAGGAAGTGGCGGAACCGGAAGGTGATAGCCGCCCGAAGTTTGGTGGCGAAGGCATTCGATATGGTCTCGCGGCGATCAAAAACGTCGGCGAGGCCGCTGTGGAAGCCGCCATTGAAGAGCGCAAGCGCAGCGGCACATTTGCCTCACTCGAGGACTTCTGCGCCAGAGTCGACACGCGAAAGGTGAACAAGAAGACGCTGGAGTCATTGATCAAGTGCGGAGCCTTTGACTGGACGAACGCCGAACGCGCCCAACTGGCGGCCCAACTGGAGACGGCGCTCGCGGCGGCGGCCAGTTCTCATCGCGATCGCGCGATGGGGCAGGTGTCACTCTTCGACGCTTTCGAAACGGCCGCGCCGGCTCCATCCAAAGCTGTGGCCAATATCACGCCCTGGACAACGGCGGAGAAACTCGCCTTTGAAAAGGAATTGCTCGGCTTCTACGTTACGGGCCATCCACTGGATGAATACCGTCCGGCGTTGGAGAGCGGGAAATATGTCGCCATCGGAAAACTTGGGGAACAGGAGGACAAGAGTACCGTGACCATTGCCGGCGCCCTCGTGGCGGTGGAAAACAAGTTCTCGAAGAAGGGCGGAAAGCCGTTCGCGATCGTGGTGATCGAAGATTTTACGGGCCAGCTCGAAGTCATGATCTGGGCCGAAGCCTTCACCAAATCGAGCCAGCACCTTCAGCAGGGGAATGTGGTGACCATCAATGGCCGCCTCGATATCCGCGAAGAAGGACCGCGTTTGTCGGCCAACGAAGTGAAGCCGCTGAAAAAGCCGGAGCCCCGAGAGCGGCCGGTGGTTTTGATCCTCGATCAGGCACGCGCCACCGAGAATGATCTCATCGCCATTCACGAAATCATTTCCAAACGGCCCGGCCGCCGTAAAATCGAACTGCGCATCCACGCGCGCAACGGGCGGCAGATGCGGGTCATTCCGGCGGATGAATTCCGCATCGATTGGAATTCTGAAGCCCAGCAAAAACTCGCGCCTTGGTTAAAAAGCTGATTTGGCGTGAGGAAATGCTTCATCCGGCTTGCGCGACGACGCCAGCCGGACATTTAAATACCGGACCTTTTTTTATGCAGCTCACCGACGAACAGAAACAGAAAGTGACTTCGTGGATCGAAGCGGGATCGAAGCTTTCCGAGATCCAGGACCGCCTGGACAAGGAATTGGGGCTTCGGCTGACGTACATGGACGTGCGGCTGCTTGTCGACGACCTGAAGCTGACTCCCAAGGATGCCGAGCCTCCACAGCCTGCGGCGCAGCCGGCGGCCCCGGCTCCGGCGGAAGCACCGGCTGCCGAAGCGGCGCCGGTCGAAGACGAAACTCCCTCTCCACTGGCCGAGGGCGGTGGAAAAGTCTCGGTTTCAGTCGATCAACTGGCCCGGCCGGGAGCCATGGTGAGTGGCAAGGTGACTTTCAGCGATGGCCAGAAAGCCGAGTGGTACATGGATCAATACGGCCGGCTTGGGTTGTCTCCGGCTCAGCAGGGGTACCGTCCCCCGCAGAGCGACATTGCCGATTTCCAGATGGCGCTCGACCGGGAGCTGGCAAAAATGGGGCTCTAGAACGAAGCAAATCGAAGCGGCTGCCTTTCTAAAAAAAGCGCGCCATCTAGTTGACACAGGAGCCCTGCCCGCTACAGTTCGCCCTCTTTTCTCAAGACCCAAAGAAGCACTTTCCTTATGAAACGCACTTACCAGCCCTCGAAGCGGACTCGCAAACGCCAATTTGGGTTCCGCGCCCGTATGAAGACCAAGAGCGGGCGCGCTACGTTGGCCCGCCGTCGCCAGCGCGGCCGCAAGCGGCTGCTGCCGAAGGGTGTGGAAGTTCATTTCGATCGGCATACCGATCTGAATAACAACGCGGCCAAGAGCATGGCGAAGCGCAAGCAGCGCCGCGCCGCGGCTTCGAAGGCCCGTCGTGCCGCAGCGAAGGCTGCGCCCGCCGCCTAAGGCCCGGGCCTTTAAAATACCTCGAATCGCCGGACCGCCGCGCCAATGACAGTCCGGCTGCGCTTTCCGAAATCGGCGCGCCTGACCCGCGCGCCTGAATTCTCCAAGCTCAAAAGCGAGGGCACCTCTTTTCATGGAAAATACATGGTGTTGAGTGTGCTCAAAAATGTGCCGGAAACCGGAGCGGCGCGCATGGGAATCATCACCTCGCGCCGCGTGGGAGGAGCTGTAGCTCGGAGCCGGGTGCGGCGGTGTTTCCGGGAAATCTTTCGCCAATCGCGTCCCAGCCTTTCGGGGGGAATCTGGCTGGTGCTGGTCGCGAGGCAACACGCAGCACGCGCTGCGTTTGGACAGCTTGAAGCCGAGTGGCGGCAACTTGCCCGGCGGAGCGGCATTCTTCTGCCGGATCCGACATCCACATGCTCTTCCTGATCCGCCTGCTCATTCGCGGATATCAGGTGTGCATTTCACCGACGCTCTCGTGGCTGACCGGCCAGCCCAATGCCGGCTGCCGTTATGAGCCGACTTGCTCCCGGTACTTTCTTGAAGCCGTGGAAACACACGGCATTCTTCGTGGCTCCTGGATGGGAATCAAACGGATCGGCCGCTGCCATCCGTGGGGAGGCCAAGGCTACGACCCCGTGCCCCCCAGGAATCACCCTTCCGATCACTGCACGCATCATTGAAGTCTTTCTAAAATGGACCGCAAAGGAATCATCGCCGTTGTTCTAGCTATCATCGTCCTCGTTTTCTGGCAGATCAATTACAGCCGCCAGATGGGGGAGTATGCCAAGGCCAAGGAAGCCGCGGAAAAGGTGGAAAAAGAAAAGGCAAAAGCCGCCAACCCGGCCGCGACGCCAACGTCTGCCGGCACGACCGCCTCCGGCGCCACCGTAACCGCGGGCACACCTGGACAGCCTCCCGCCGAACCGCATGTCGACCAGAAGCTGGAGAAGGTTCCGAGCCCTTCCGTGGATTATACCTTTACCAATCTGGGGGGCGGCATCGCCCAGGCCGTGCTGTTGGACCACATTGCAGAGCATGGCACTCTCCAGCGGGGCGATCAGGACACGAAGGTGACCTTGAACGAATTTGGCGATACTCCGATCGGTGCGGTGACGGAGCGGCCCGGAGAAGATGCGCGTGCGCCTTTCACGACGACGATCAATCCGCAGACTGGCGAGGCAACTTTCGAGCGTACGGACGCCCGCCAGGTTCAGCTGGTGAAGAAGTTCACCGTTCCACGGAGCAAGGATTTGAAAGGGGAGTACCTCATTGGTCTCGACGTCTCCTTTACGAACCGCAGCGCTCAGCCGGTGAAGATCGACAATTACTATGTGCATACCGGGTCCGCCGGGCCGATCCACGCCCTCGACCAGGCAATCTACACCGGGTTTGATTGGTACAATGGGAACAACACCTTCAAGGCGGTCTCGAGCTTTTCCGGAGGAGGCGTACTCGGGTTCAATCGTTCGGACATGCCGGTCTTTGGTCAACCAGTCGACAAGCTGGATTGGGTCGGCGTGACGAACCAGTATTTCAATACCATTATTACACCGGCGAATGCCAAAGGCACGTCGGTCTGGGCGCGGAAAATGGGGGTCAGCAATCTGCCGACAGAAGATCCTCGCGCGGTGGCGGCGATCGGTTCCGCAAAGAATAATATGCTGGCCGTGGAAGGAGCCATTGGAATGCCGGGCTTCACTTTGGCCGCTGGCGAAACCAAAACCCAGCACTTCGACATCTATGCCGGACCGAGGGAATACGGCCGGCTCAAGATGCTTGGTGAAGATCAGGATGCCATCATGGATTTCGGCACCCTTCGGTGGGTCAGCGAGCTGTTGTTGAGCTCCCTCAACTGGCTGAAGGCGCACCTCGGGTCGTACGCCGCCGCCATCATCGCCCTCACGCTCATCATTCGTGGCGGCATGTGGCCCCTGCAGAACCGGTCGACTGAGTCGATGAAGAAGATGCAGGCGTTGAATCCGAAGATGACCGAGCTGAAGGAGAAATATACAGACGATCCGGCGCGGCTGAACCAGGAGATGATGAAGCTGTACAAGGATTATGGAGTGAATCCTCTCAGCGGATGCCTCCCGATGGTCATCCAGATCCCGATTTTCTGGGGGCTCTTCCGGATGCTGGCGAAGGCGGTGGAATTGCGGAACAGCCACTTCCTGTGGATCCATGACCTTTCGCAGCCCGACACAGTCGCGATGATCCTGGGCAAACCTCTGAACATCCTGCCGCTCTTCATGGCGGTGACCATGTTCCTGCAAATGAAGCTGTCTCCGAAATCCGGCGACGCTGCCCAGCAGAAGATCTTCATGTTCATGCCGCTGATGTTCGTGGCCTTCTGCTACAACTACGCGTCTGCCCTGGCTTTGTACTGGACCGTCCAGAACCTCTTCTCGATCTGCCAGCTTTACGTCACCCGCAATAAGACAAACCCTGTCTTGCAGAAGATCGGCGGTGGTGGCAAAAAGAAGGCACGCGCATAATCGCGCCCATCATGAATTTGAATCCCGGCGAAACACTCGACACGATGCTCGGCCTGCTTGGCTTTGTGTGTGACATCCGGGAAAGCGAGGATGAGTACGGCGTGCACCTGCAATTGTACACGTCGGAAAAAGAGCGTCTGATCGGCCACAACGGCGAACTGCTCGAAGACATTCAGCTTCTGCTCAATCGTGTTTTGCAGGCGAAAGACAAGCATGCGCCGAAGGTGCAGGTCGATATCGAGCACTACCGGAGCATGAAGGAGGATGCCCTGGCGCACCGCGTGCGGCAGGTCGCCGACGTGGTCCGTCAGACGGGCCGTTCCTATCAACTCGAGCCCATGAATGCGTACGAGCGCCGGATCGTTCACAATACTTTCAAAGACGATCCGGAGATCATGAGCTGGAGTCCACCGGACGATGCGCGTGTCAAGCGCATCACCTTGAAGCGCCGGCAACGCGCTTGAGTTTTGATTTGCGGCACCCGGTGGAAACCGGACCGGCGCGATTTCCCGGAAAATTCGGGAAAATTCGATCAAATCGTTACAATTAACCCTGAAATTTAAATCAATCTCCGTTTGACAAACCAGTCAACGGCTCACATCCTCACCGCTCATTTTCTCTGAGCCCGGTCCCAAAGCGATATGTCCAGCCAACTTCTCGAAGAAGCCTTGAAAAAGATCCCCAATCAGCAGGTTCTGGTGAACGTCGTGTCGCGGCGTGTCCGGCAGCTCTCCCAGGGGCACAGGGCGATGGTCGACCATGGGCCGCGCATGGGTTTCTCGGATATTGCACTGAAGGAGATCATCGAAGGGAAACTGACCTTCGAGGTCGGATCGTCTGAGCCTACGGACGGTGAGTAACCTTGGCGGCATGCCGCCGCGACAGCAGATTGGAGTATGAGCGCCGATATTTCCGTGAACCGCAAGGCGCTGCGGGATTTTCATATCCTTGAGCGTCTCGAGGCGGGTGTTGAATTGCGCGGGACGGAGGTGAAGTCCATCCGTGCGGGATTCGCGAATTTAAACAACGCCTTCGCCCGCATCGAAAACGACGAAGCGTTTTTGTACGATGCAGACGTGCAGCCCTATGAGAAGGCCAGTTTCGAGCAGCACGCTCCGAAGCGCCGCCGCCGTCTGCTTCTGCATCGCAAGGAAATCGATCGCCTGACTGGTCTCACCCAGATCAAAGGGCACACGCTCGTGGCCTTGCGCATGTACTGGAAAGGGCACCGCGTAAAAGTGGAGCTCGGCGTGGGCAAGGGTAAGGAAAAGTCCGACCAACGGGCCGACCTGAAGGCGCGTGCGACGAAGCGGGAAGTGGAACGGGAAGTGTCTCGCTTCAACAAGAAGCACGAATAACAGCCTGCGCTTCAGCGCGCTCCCATGAGCGCCTTCGCTTCTTCGAGGAGGTACTTCGTCGAGAGGAAATCGTGCAGCCGCATATCGGAATCGGTGTCGTGATATTTGACGAACCGTTTCTCGAAGGCGCTTTCCGCTTCCGCCAATAGCGCGGCGGCGCCCGGATTGTTTTGCCGGTATTCGTTCATCGCGGAGACGATCTCCTTTTGCACGGCGATCGTGGCGTTTTGCGATCGCTGCGCGAAGTTCAACCAGTTGCTCGCATCCAGATAATTTCCCGCGCGGTATTCGGCCATTCCCATGAGCAGGCCGGTCCAGTCGTTGAATTCATCCGCTTCCCCGCTGTCCATGGACAGCCCTTCGCGCAAGGCGGCGAGGTCATCGTCATCGATTGGGTTCTGCTTTTTGATTCCCTCGCGGAGCCTTTCGCCAAGTCCCCGGCGGATCAGATTCAGATCTTCTTCACTCGATCCCGTGCGGAGAAGCGCGGCGCGGGTGATCGAAAGGAAGTTTGCGAAGGAAAGAGTCTCGATGCCCTGCGCCTTCAGGAGTTGCGTCCGGTAGCGGGCATAGTCCGCTTCGTTGCCAGCCGCGACCGAGTAAACTGCCGATTCGAAGCCGTACTCGCAATTGTTCGGATTGGCTCTCGAAGCTTTGGCGAGTTCCGTGATCGCGCCTGGGTAGTCCCGACGGCGCGCGGCTAAGCCGGCTCGCGTTGCGAAGAGATCGGCTGCTTCAAATGAATAGGGTTCGGTGAGCGTATTCGCCACGCGAAGCAGATCCACGGCTTCATCAAGGCGCATCTTGTTTGTCGGCCCCACCACATTGTGATCCACGCGATCGGCATCGTAGAGGATCACGTGAGCGAGTGCCGTGATGTCCTGGAGCCGTTCCGGTGCATTTGGAGAGTAGAGCGTGGGCGCATTTTGCACGAGAAGACGCAGCGCTTCCTCCTGGGCGCGATACCAGTGACGCTTCTGGCAGACGGTAATGGCGCGGCGCAGCTTTGCTTCCGCTTCCTTGGGTTGTTCGAGGCGGAGATAAATGGCGGCGATTGCCGTCATCGTCCGGGGGTCTTCGTATCCGAGCCATGATTGGCGGAGATCCAATTCTTCCACGGCGGCGTCGAGTGCGGCGTCGAATTCGCCGTCCTGAAGATAGAACGTTCGCCGGATGCGGCAGATGTCCGCTCCCACCTGGTAGCGGCGGTTTTGCGAAGTGGAGTATTTGCTGAGAATCTTCCCGGCCAACTCGAGCATGGCGAACGCCTCCACCGGTTTGGTCTGTTCGTGAAGCAGCAACGCCTTTTCCCGCAGGATCCAGCCGTAGCCGGGTGACGCCTGATTTTTCGAGGCGTTGGGACCGTTCATGACCTCGTCCAGAATCGAGTTCGCCTCGGCCGCTTTTCCGTTCATGCGAAGAATGCCCGCGTAGAGTGCTTCCGCCTGGAGGCGAAGCTCATTCTCCGGCGCGAGATTCTTTCGCCGGATGGCCAGACAATGGAGGAGTTCCTTGTCCTCCGCGTGAACGGATGAATAGCCCCGTTCCTCCATTTCCCGGTGACGCGTCCATGCCGTCCAGAACATCATATCGGCCGCGTCGCTGCTCTCGCCGAGATTCATCTCTTTCAGCCGGTCAAGCGCCTTCAGATAGAGTTGGCCGGCCTTGTCCAAATCATCCAGCTCCGCATAAGCGCGGGCGAGAATCCGCGCGACTTGCATGTCCGTTTGCGGGTCGGCGTTCAGTTCACTGATCCGGCGTTCATTCGCCGCATCGAGGAGATTGTGCACCGTATTGGCCGTCAGATCGTCGCCGCTGACATTGTGGGTGTCACTGCGGAGGCTGATTTCCTGGAAAATATTCCCGAGGAAGTTCGCCACATCGCGGGTCTTGATGGTTTCCTTTTCCGCCAGCTTTTCGGCGATTTCCGCCCGGTTTTTCTCATCATTGGCCTTGAGCAGACCCCACAGGGCCAGGGCCGTTCCGCCAAGCATGGCCACGACCACCAACCCCACGGCGGCGAAGGCGACGCGGTTGCGGCGGACCAACCGGTTCAGCAGATACAGACGGGTCGGTGGCCGCGCGATGACCGGCTCATGCTGAAGATACCGGATGACATCGGCCGCAAAGGCGGCCGCACTTTCGTAGCGGCGCTTCCGGTCCTTGTCCAAGGCCTTGAGGACGATCCAATCCAGGTCTCCGCGCAATTCCTGGCTGAGTTTGCGCGGCTCGGAATCGCGCTTGGAGGCGATGCGCCGCGTGGTGTCCGACTTTGCCGAATGAGCAATAGCGACGCTCGGGCGGGCGGGTTCGACCTCGCGAATGGCGCGCAGCAGTTTATCCAGCGGCATGCGGGCGGCCGTGCCGGAGTGGATGGGTGGCGAGCCCGTGAGTAATTCGTAGAGAATCGCTCCGAGGGAATAGATGTCCGAACACGCGTCGACATCCGCGTCACTGTCGGCCTGCTCGGGGCTCATGTATTCCGGCGTGCCGATGACCGCGCCTGCGCCGGTGAAAGTCGCCATCTGTCCAGCGGCCGTTCTTGCTCCCGCGCCGAGTGCTTTCGCGATCCCGAAATCAATGATCTTTGGAAGTGGTTTACAGTCGACCTCTTCGACCAGAATGTTGGACGGCTTTAGATCGCGGTGGAGGATGGCCTTTTGATGAGCGTGCTGAACGCCATGGCAGACATGGACAAAAAGATCGAGCCGCTGGCGGATATTGAGGCGGCGCTCATCGCAGAAAGCCGTGATCGGGACGCCGCGGACCAGCTCCATGACGAAAAACGGACGGCCTTCGGCGGTCGTGCCGGCATCGAGTACTGCGGCGATATTCGGGTGCTCCATGAGGGCGAGCGTTCGGCGCTCGGCCTCAAATCGCGCGATGACCTGGCGCGAATCCATCCCGGGCTTGATGAGCTTCAGCGCGACTTCGCGCTGGAACGGTTCCTTTTGTTCGGCCAGCCAGACCAGGCCGAACCCGCCCTCTCCCATCTGCCTCACCAGAACGTATCGCCCGATTTGTTGCCCTTTGGAAAGCGTCCAGCTTTCGCGAGGCGGCGAGGCTGGCTCGTCGTCGTAGTCGTCTCTGGCGAGTCCCAGGTCAAAGAGACCGCGGTATCGGGTCTCCGCCACCGTTTCGAGGATCGAGTTGGTAGCCGGGGTAGGCGCGTTCATTCGATATTCCGGAAGAATCATCCTCTGCCATCGCTCCGGCGTTGTCGATGGCGGAAATTGGCGTCTTCCTCAAAGGAACGATTCATTTTAACGCAAAGGACGTAGCGCGGCAAAGCCGCAACCAAATCTGCGGCTTTGTGAAAGAGACGGTTTGGTTTTAACGCAAAGCCCGCGAAGGGCGCAAAGATTCGCAAAGATTTTGAGAAGGGTTGATCTGATTTGCCTACGCTTCGCCGCGAGAAATCCGAAAAGCGAAAGCCGAGGGTATGTTCTTCTTTCTCTGAATCTTTGCGAACCTTTGCGTCCTTCGCGGGCTTTGCGTTAAAAAGAATCGCTCACTTTACAGCGCGGCGAAGCCGAAAAATTCCACGCAAAACGAGGCAATTTTCATCGTTTGTATGGCAGGGCGCTTTTGGGGAGGAAGGTGTTGCGTCCGAACGGAATTCGCCAGCGTACGACAAAGGGCGTAGAAGCCTGCCTGAGAGATTGAATAATCTTGCATTCCTCCCTTTTCGCGAAGATCGCATTTCGGCGCCCATGAACGTTTGTCTTATATCGAAGGCCATCTCATCGTGCGCCGTCTGGCGGCCTGCGTTCAGGGCTCTTTGCGGAAAATACTTTTCATGAATGGCTCCAGGGAAAGACAATCCCGCGTGTGCGAAGAATCCGGTTCGGAACCTGCTGCGTTTGCTTCGTTTTCGCATACGGAAGAAGCGGAATTCGCTTCTTCCGATGGGAGTTTTCAAGATATGATTTCCTCACCATCTCACACGTTCGGAAGCGTGGCTTTCGAGCGGAAGCTGTCATCTTAATCCATCATGAGCTCGAGTTGGGGAAAACAATCGCGGTACGGAGATTTTGAGATTGTCGGGGCGCGGGAAAATCAACCGCGGCTCATCGGCGAGGGAAGCTTTGGAAAGACGTTTGAGGCGATGCGCCAGGACGTCGTGGCTGGTGGGGTGATCAAGGAATTCGTGGCGATCAAGGTGCTGAATCCGACGCTTTTGACCAGTGAGTCCAAGCGTTTCCAGTTCATCCAGGAGCTCGTCGCGCTGACGAAGTTCAAGCACTCGAACCTCATCCACTACATCCGCTGCGGTGAGGAAAACGGCGAGGTGTACTATGCCATGGAGCTTTGCCGGGGCGGCGATCTGACGCGGCTCGTGCGGCGCTATGGGCCACTTCCTGAGCGGGTCGTGGCGTTGATCGGCCTGCAGGTCTCCGCCGGTCTGCGCGAAGTGCACATTCGCCACCGGCTCGTCCATCGGGACATCAAGCCCTCGAACATCATGCTCGTGGATGAACTCGAGGCGGGATTGGGCCTGCAGCATCTGGGATTCCGTTTCGAGGAGCAGGACAGCCTCTGCCGTATCGTGGATTTCGGTCTCGTGGACTTCACGTTGAATGCCCAGGACGTGCAGCAGCGTTTCGTCGGTTCGCCCATGTACGCCAGCCCGGAGCAGATCCGCGAGCAGCCGGTGGACGGCCGCAGTGACATCTATTCGCTGGGTATGACGCTCTGGTATTTGCTTTCGGGGCGGGGGCCCTTGCTCAATCCGTCGGGTGAGGAACTCAAGGACATGCGGGAAGCCATGGTACGCCATACGCTGCCGGAGGAGCACGAAGGCTTGCTGCCGCAGCATCTCAGCCCAGCCTTCCGGCAGATCCTGGCGAAGATGATTGCGAAGCGTCCGGAGCAACGCTACTCGAGCGCGGGGGAACTGCAGAACGTCCTTCGGCAATATCTGAGCAGCGCGGCTGAACCGTCGGCGTCAGGCGGGCGATTTACCGTCAAGCGGATCAATGAGCCACTCGATACGGCCTATGTGCTGGAGGGAACGTTTCCCTCGAGGCTTTCGCATCGAGCCTATCTGGCGCTCGATAAGAGCAGCGGAACTCGCGTCAAACTCAACGTCGTAGCAGACGCGCAGCGCAATGATGCGGCGAGTCTGGAGTCTGTCGCGGGGTACCTTTCCGAGCTTGCGGATCTTTCCCGGCTGCCGGCATTTCCGCAGGCATTGCTTCCGGTAAAGGATGTGATCTGGGCGAGTGATATGCTCGCCTGCACGGAGGAGATGGTGGCGCATGTGGCGCTGACGGATATCCTTCGTGCGCGGGCGACCACGAAGCGGAACGTCGCTTTTTCCGAATCCGTCAGTTTTCTGCGGCCGATCGCCGAAGCGCTGGATTTCATGATTCAGAGCGGAAGGGAATCGATCTTCCTGCCTTCGGAGGAGATCTGGCTTTCCGCCGCCGCTCTCACGGCAAATCCGGGAGATCAGCGGACGCTGACGCAGCCGTTTTCCGAATGGCAGGACCTGGAGGTGCATTTCAGCATGCTCTGCCTTCCTTCGGGACAAGGTGAGCAAGAGACTGCGCCGGGTGCTGGGGAAACCATGTCCGGGTCTTTGCAGATGTCGGCATCCGAGCTCCATCCGCTGCCGGCGTTTGCCCGGCTGGTGTACCGAATCATCAATGGCGCCGAGGTTGCCGCAGCGGCCGGGTTTACGCCCAATGCCTATGTTCCGGCGGTCACCCTCGGCCACGCTTCGAACAACCTGCTGCGCGATACGCTTTGGCAGAAGCCGTCCATGTCGGTGACAGCTCTGTTGCGGGAGCTTTGCACGAATGAAGGGGTTGTCTGGCGTGCCCAGGCCACCACTGCGACGGGAACGGCCGGACGATCCATGGCTGTGACGCTGGCTGCGTCCACGATTCCATCGAAAGCCTCGTATGGAGCGGGAACGGAATCAGCGGCGAGTGCCACCGTGCGGGTGCGTCCGGATGGCACGGTCGGAGGGATGCCAAGTCCGGCGACCGCTTCAAATGGCGGTGCCGTGGGTAGTTCGTTTGGAGCGAGCGGCACCGCCGGGGCCAGCACGATGGGAGGAACTGCGGGAAGTTCGCGTGGCGTGGCGGGAAGCAGTTTTGCGTCTGCTTCGCAGGCAAGTGCTTCCGGTTCATTTGCCGGGGGAGCTTCGGGTTCCATGGACGGGCGCGGACGGGAAAGGATCTGCGAAGTCATCAGCCCGGGCATTATCCGCAGCCCGTTTGATCCGTCGGGTACAGAGCAGAAAGTTCCCGCGGAGCAGTGGGAGCCGTCGAATGTCATTCGCTGTCAGGTCACACAACGCATCTTCCGGTTGCCACGCAAACTGAGCCCGCTCCCGGCCCACGTGGTTTCTCCGGGGGTGATCCAGAGTCCGTACGCTGCAGCCGGTGTGGTACAGCAGGTTCCCTGGGATTCATGGATGCCGGGTGGCGAAGTGGTGTGTTCGGAATCGGGGCGAAGGATCGTGCTCCCGCTCGAGCTGGCTTTGCCAGAAGGCATTCTCCCACCGGGGAGTACAGGTGTTGTCATCAGTCCATATGACCGGGCGGCGATCATTCAGGTGGAGCCGATGCACTGGGAACCGCGGGCGGAAGTCGTCTGTCCCACTACGCACTTCACCTTTGCGCTTCCGGTGCAACTGCCGCCGTTGCGAGCCTTGGTGGATGCCGCAAATGCCGGGACTTTGGCCTCGCCATACGCTTCGAGCGTTACCTGGCGTATTCCTCCGGAAGAATGGACCGCCGGGAGGCAGGTCATCTGTCCGGTCACCAAAAAGCCGCTTATCCTTCCTCCCGAAGTGGAGAAATGGCCGGCCGAAGCCGCCGTACTGGACGTTTCGCGCCGCCTCGTGAGCAATCCATTTCGCGCCGGTGAGACCATCCAGGTGCCGGCTGCCGGCTGGATTCCTGGAGGGCGTACCTCGTGCCTGCAAACCGGCCGCACGGTTCTGCTGCCGACGGATCTGCCGCCGTTGACCGGCGAGCTCGTGGATAATCGCCCGGGGCTGGTGCGGTCGCCGTTTACGGGAGAAATCGTTCAGGTGGAACTCAAGGATTGGGTGGCTGGCGCCGAGATTGCCTGCCCGAAGAGCCGGCTCCGGTTTATCCTTCCCGCGGGTCTTCCCGAGTGGATCGTCCCGGGGAATGTGATGAATCTTGCGCCGGGAAAGATTCGCAGTCCGCACGAGCCGTTTGTGGAGGTCGATGTTCCACCGGAATTTTGGGAGCCGAATCAGGTCGTGACCTGCCCTTCCACGGGAAGGCGGTTTTGCCTGCCTCCGGAATTGCCCCTGCTCGAAGGCCGAGTGCAACTGGGGAGCCCCGGAAAAGTCCAATCGCCATTTTCCAGCCAATGGCAGAACGTTCCGATCGAAGAATGGATCGCCGGAGGAGCCGTCGTTTGTGCCGCGACGGGACGGAGGTTCGCCCTTCCGCGAGGCTTGGATGAATGGCTGATCGATGGCGTCTGGGTGCCGGGAAGTCCGGGAAGAATTCGCAGCCCGTTTGCCCCGTATCCGGAGGTCGACGTTCCGGCTGAGAATTGGCGGACCGGAGGATTGGTGGTGTGTCCAGCGACGCGCCGCCGTTTCCAGCTTCCCTCTGAAGCGCTTTTCCCATCGTTGGCCCTTGAGAAAGCCGCTGTGGATTACGCACTGGCTGAGCCGGAGGCGTCGCCGGAAGAGGCAGCAAAGGCTCTGGCCGCAACACATGCAGGCGTTACGGCTCCACAAATGCAGGCCATCTGGGGACGGCACCGGCTTGGAACTTTGCAGGATCGGCTGAGCCAGGTGCAGACGGGTGAGGTAACGGCCGAGGCATCTGGTTTTGTGCGCAGCCCTTACGGATCCCGGGCTCTCGTCAAGGTGCCGCCGGCGCGTTGGATCGAGCCCGGTGCGGCGATGCAGTGCTCGGAAACGGGCCGCCGGTTTGTTCTTCCTGGTAATTTACCGCCGCTCGTCGCGATCTTGAAGCCGGATGAGCCGGGGACGGTCATTAGTCCATTTACTCCTGACGCCCCATTTCAGGTGAGCCCGGAGGATTGGAATGCCGGACAACAGATTCGTTGCCCGCGAAGTGGGCAAACGCTTCGAATGCCGGACCCTTTGCCGGCGTGGAATCCAATGGGGACATTGGTCGAAGGGCTGCCGGGGACGATTATCAGCCCGTTTGGTCAACGGCGGCTTCTGGAGGTGCCGGGAAAAGCGTGGGCTCCGAATGGCACGGTGATCTGTGGTGAAACCGGGCATCGCTTTGCCTTGCCGGGAGCGCTGCCGCCGATGCTGGGGCAGGTCGTGGAAGGTAGGCCGGGTTGGGTCTCATCGCCCTATGCGGATGCGGCGGAAGTCGAGGTTCCTGGGGATCATTGGATTCCCGATGCGGAGATTGCCTGTCCCAAAACCGGCCGTGCTTTTCTCCTTCCCGCGGAATTGCCGCCTTTGGTTGCCGGGTTGCTCGAAGGTCAGCCGGGCAGCGTTCGTTCTCCTTACACCGGCGACGTGATGCAACTGGCAGTCGAGCAATGGACGCCTGGCGTCACCGTCGTTTGCCTGAAAACGGGACGGCAGTTTGTGCTTCCCGCGGAATTGCCCGAATGGATTGTCCCCGGCGATGTCGCAGGCCTCAGCCCGGGAAACGTCTGGAGTCCTTACGCGCCGCATCCGGTCGTGGCAGTGCCTGCGGAGCAATGGAACCCAGGTGGTGTTCTGACCTGCCCGGCGAGTGGCCGGCGATTCAGTTTGCCGGCGGAACTGCCATTGCTGATCGGCATGACCAAGGTTGGACAGCCGGGCAAGGTGTCTTCGCCATTTGGCAATGCCTGGCAGGATGTTGCACTGGATGACTGGGAGCCGGCGAAACGTGTCGTCTGCGCCGCGACACAGCGGCCCTTCGCGCTTCCGGATAAGCTGGAGGAATGGCTTGTCGAGGGAGAATGGGTGCCTGGCTTTCCGGGGAAGATTCATAGCCCGTTTGGCGGAAAACCGGAGGTGGAGATTTCGGATTCCGAGTGGAAAGCCGGCGGGCTTTTGACCTGCCCGCGCACGCAGCGGCGCTTCTGCATTCCCTCGGATGAAGAATTGCCGCCCTTGGCTCTCGAGAAGGAGGCCGTGCAGTTTGCGCTTGGAGAGCCGGAATCCGACGAAGCAAAGGCGGCTCAGACGCTCAAGGACTCGCAACCCAAAGCGACAGCCGTCCAAATCGCGGCCATTTGGAAACGGCATGGCTTGAGCACGCTCGAAGAACGACAGCGAAGTGTGGAGAGCGGCGAGGTCATCGCGGGAGAGCCCGGTTTTGTGTGCAGCCCTTATGGGAGCCGTCCGCGGGTGGAAGTCGCACCCGCACGCTGGATGGAATCTCGGGCCGGGATTCGATGCCCCGAGACGGGCCGCCGTTTCCTGCTGCCGGAAAATCTGCCGTCATTGCGGGCGATCCTGCAGCCGGAAGAGTCGGGGATGGTAATCAGCCCTTATGCGCCGGGTCAGCCTTTCCAGATCGATCCAGCTTTGTGGAAAGATGGGCAGTCGATCCGCTGCCCGCATACAGGACAGACGCTCGAAATGCCGGCCTCTTTGCCGGAGTGGCGGCCATGCGGTTCTGCTGCAGACGGCGAGGCGGGAACGGTCATCAGCCCATTCGGCAAACGGCAACCCATGAAGGTGAATGGCTCCGATTGGGTAGCGGGAGCCTCTGTGGCATGTGCGGAGACCGGGTTCCGTTTTACTCTTCCTTCTCCCTTGCCGCCCTTGCTGGGCAGCCTCGCTGCGGGCCGGCGCGGAGTGGTGCAATCGCCTTACGCGACTCATTGCGAGATCCAGGTGCCCGGCAATCGCTGGCGGCCGGAAACTTCACTGACCTGTCCGGAGACAGGACGGGAATTCCTGCTTCCGGCGGAACTGCCGCCCTTGCCGGGAGAATTGATCGAGAACCGTCCAGGTGTCGCGAGGTCTCCATATTCCGGTGCGAGTGTGGACGTGCCATTGATGAGTTGGACCCCCGGAGCGGAGATAACCTGTCCGGCGACTGGCCAAAAGTTCTCTCTGCCGGGGGAATTGCCCGAGTGGATCGTTCCGGGTGAAGTGATGGGTCTGGAGCCCGGAAAGGTACGAAGCCCTTACGATCCGCGTCCGGTCGTCGACGTGAGTCCCGAGCAATGGCTTCCGGGCCAACTCGTGACATGTCCCGCCAGCGGAAGGCGCTTTGCACTGCCGGAGCCGCTCCCGTTGCTCGAAGGTGCGCTCAAGGAGAGCGAGCCGGGCCATGTGGAATCTCCGTATTCTCGCGAGTGGCAGGACGTGGCACTCGATGACTGGCTGCCGGGAAATCAGCTGGTTTGTGCAAAGACCGGGCGGCCATTTGCGTTGCCGGCCCGATTGCCGGAATGGCTTGCTGATGGGTCCTGGATTCCCGGTTTTCCGGGAAGAATCGCCAGTCCTTATCGAGGAAAGCCGGAGTTCGATATTTCGGCTGAAGAATGGAAGCCGGGTGGAATTCTGACCTGCCCGGCCACGAAACGGCGTTTCCGTATTCCGGAAGATCCGCTGTTTCCATCGCTGGAACTGGAAAAGGCGGCAGTCCATCAGGCGCTTGCGGAACCGGAGTCGGGCGAGGAAAAAGCCGCGGAGATCCTTGCGGCGAGCCATCCTGAAGTGACGGTGGCCCAGGTCAAGGCGATCTGGGCACGGCATTCCCTGAGCACGCTTGCTGATCGCCAGCACAAGGTGAAGCCAGCTACCGTGCTGCCGGAGCGTCCCGGTGTGGTGCGGAGCCCTTACGGAAGTTGCCCGGAGGTCCAGGTTGCGCCGGAGCTCTGGATGAAACCAGGTGCGGGGTTGCGGTGTCCGGAAACCGGATTGCGCTTCGTGCTGTCCAACGAATTGCCTCCATTGCAGGTGGCGCTCGTGCCAGACCGGCCGGGGATGGTCATCAGCCCGTTTGCCCCGGATTCCCCCTTTCAGGTGGATCCAAAAGATTGGGTGCCGAAAGGAAGCATTCAGCCGTGCCCCAGGACGCAACAACCACTCGTGCTTCCCGACGAGTTGCCCGTGTGGAAGCCGGAAGCGGTTCTCGTTGCGGATCGACCAGGGACGGTGACCAGTCCGTTCGGCGCCCGGAAAGAATTCGTGGTGAAAGGCGAGGAGTGGATTGCGGGCCGCGCGATTATTTGTCCCGAGACTGGCTGGCGCATGACATTGCCGGCGGAATTGCCGCCACTGATTGCCGAGGTTCTGGATGTGGGAAGCCGGCTGGTTACCTCACCCTATGAACCCGGCTGCAAAGTGCACGTGGACAAAGAACATTGGTGGGCGAGTACGGACCTCTCATGTCCGCGGACCGGGCGCAAGTTCCTGCTCCCTACGGATCTGCCGCCACTTACGGGTGAGTTAGTGGAGGATCAGACGGGAGTTATCCGCTCGCCATATAGTGACGAGACAATGCCGGTCGATTTCAAAGACTGGAAATCAGGTAACTTGGTATCATGTCAACGGACCGGCGGCCGGTTTTTGCTGCCATCCGCCTTACCTAAGTGGATTCTAAGCGGCAGCATCGTTGGTCTTCCGATCGGGACGGTGAAAAGCCCCTATGAGCCGTATCCCGAGGTAAAGGTGGATCCCGCGAAGTGGTCGCCGAACGAAGAGTTGACCTGCCCGGCAACGGAAATGGTTTTCACCTTGCCGGCGGAGTTACCATTGCTCGAAGGAATGGTGACCGCGGGCAAGCCTGGCTGGGTCACATCGCCTTTTTCCAACGAACAGCAACGCGTCTCACTGGACGATTGGCGGCCGGGGCGGATGCAGGATTGCCTGGCTAGCGGCAAACACTTCGTCCTTCCGAACGACCTTTCGGAATGGCTGGTCGACGGGACTTGGGTGCAGGGCATGCCTGGACGTGTGCGCAGCCCGTTCAGGCCAAATCCGGAAATGGAAGTGCCGGCCGAGCAATGGAAGCCGGGAGGTTTGCTGACGTGTCCGATGACTAAGCGGCGGTTCCGTGTGCCGTCCGAATATCTCTTCCCATCGCTCGCGCTGGAAAAGGCCGCGGTGGAATATGCGCTGGCCAATCCGGAAACCACCGATGAAGCCGCGGCGCAGGTGCTTTCGAAGCAGCATCCGAACACGACGCCTGCTCAGATCCAATCGATTTGGGATCGTCATGCCCTGGGAACAGTGGAGGATCGCGCTGGGAAAATGCAGCAGGGCGAAATCCTGGCAGACCGGCCGGGGATCGTTCGAAGCCCTTACGGTTCACATCCCGAAGTCGAGGTGCCGGCTGCCCAATGGATCGAGCGTGACGTGAAAGTCACATGCCCCGAAACCAGGCGCCAGTTTACCTTGCCGACGGAGCGGCCGTTGCTGCAGGCCGGAGTGGTTGCCGATGATCCGGGGATGGTTGTCAGCCCATTTGCTCCCGGACAACCGTTCCAGGTCAGTCCGGAGGATTGGAAACCCGGCCAAACGATTGTCTGTCAGAGGAGCCGCCAACGGCTGCAATTACCGGCGTCTTTGCCAGAGTGGAATCCGGAAGGGGCGGTCAAAGAAGGCCAGCCTGGTACGGTCTTTAGTCCGTTCGGACGCAAACTGGCGATGAAAGTCAGCGGGGCTGACTGGGTGGCTGGAGGCACGGTGGTTTGTGCGCATAGCGGGCATCCCTTCCTCCTGCCTCAGAATCTTCCGCCAATGACCGGGGCGGTTACGGCAGGTGTCGTTGGCCGTGCGACGTCTCCGTATGCTGGTGGCGAAGTGGCGGTCACCCATAAACAGTGGATTCCCGGTGGACAAGTGACGTGCTCGCAAACCGGGCGCGTCTTCCTCTTGCCTGCCACGCTGCCAGTGTGGGTTCAAAAGTCCTTCCCATGGGCTTTGGCGGCCGTGCCCCTGGTGCTGATCGTACTGGCGGGTGGTGTGTTCCTGACCCCGCTGAAGAACGTGATTTTGCATCAGGCGAACCCCACGCCCGCGCCTGAGGTCAAGGGCACGCCGGCGAAGGTGAGGAATACGGACTCCCATCCCGCCGCCAGGCTGGAGTGGCCCCAGCGCTACGTCTTTCTCCAGGGAATCAGTCCGGATCCAAAACTGGGTTCCATGGCGTTGGTGACTGGCTCGTCCGAGAAACCGGTAACATTTAGCAAAGGTAACGCGGACAGTCAGGAAGTGGCCGTGGACTTAGCTGCCGTGCTGAAAGAGAAACCTTTCGCCGACGCCTCGGATCTAAAGCTGAAAATCTCGGTGCCCGGTTATGAATCGAAATCGATTCCGCTGAAGAAGACGTCTTCCGGCGAGATGAGTGATGGAGAAACGGCGGTGCTTCGCAGAGAGCGGATCAAGGTGCGGTTCGCCGGACTTACCAGGCATCCTTTTTATAACAGCGTGCGGTTTGAGATGACGGACAACGCGCTCCATAAACCCGACGAAGAAGTCCGGACGTTTGGCCTGGATGCGGGAGCTTCCGAGGAAATCAAGAGCGGCAAGTATCGCGTGACACTCTTCAGAGATTCGTCAAAGGCCCCGGGACAAGATGCGGCGATCCGTGTGGCGGATAAGGTGCTCTATTCTGAAAAGGAGTTTTCAGCGAACGGAGATAATAGCATCAAGGTTCCGGAACTTACGATACCGCAGGATCTAGCCGGTTACACGCGCTTCGAAATGACTGCGCCTTACTTTGTCGTGCGTGACAAGGCGGGTGGAGCGGAGTCGATCAATGGTTTGCCGCACGAAGCGACGGTGGCCGAGTGGACGACGTCGATATTGCGTTTTGATCCCTCCTTTACGAAGGGCGTACTCATTGAAGAGAGCAGCCTGAGCCGGGACTATATCCTGTTGACTCTGGATTTGCTGTCGCACGCGATCTTCCGGGATCATCAACGTGGCGATAAGTATGGGCTCTCGGCAGGCGACGAAAAGGTCAAGGCGGAGATTGCCCGTTTTGTTACTTCGCTGGCGCCTCCTCAGGACCTTCGAGCGGGAGATCCCGGCGCGCTTTTGCAAAGCCGGACGGCGCTTTTCGATTCCGCCAAGTCGGTTCTGACGGCTTTGCCGCAGCATCCCAATAATTGGCCGAACTACGCGTTGCTCGATACCGCGCGCAAGAATTGCCAGTGGTTCCTTTCCTTGCCCTCCGACTCGAAACAGGGACCCAAGTGGGAGGCGTGGAAGCGCGTGCTGGGTGCATGCGTCGGCACTGGTGACCACGGCTTGAGTGAGGCCGATCTCGCTCTGCTGACTGAGAAAGTGACGCTGGATGGGCAAAAGGCGGAAGGCTTGTTTGTCGCGCAACCATTTACCGTGACGTCCGTCGATGGGCAAGGGACGCTGAGTGTAAAGATCGATGTCTTCCTCCCGAATATGGATCACCCGGGTACGGCGCTGACAGTTGCTCCAACGGCTGCCCAGGTGAAGGTGCAGGACGGTGGTTACGTCCTGGTTAGAGAACTAAAGGGGACTGAAACGAAGGTCGAGTATGTCACGACGGCACTGACTGCAGCACGCGTGGCTAAGTAACCAGTAGCGTTCAGTTGTCCCTGGAGTGTGCCGTAACTCGATGAGCCGGAAGACCGGCCTGAGTCAGGAGGTCCGGTAGCGCGTAAGGAGTCGAGATCAGATGCTCGACTCCCACGACTACGATCGAATCCTTTCCTCCTTTCTCTATTTCCCGAATCTTGCGCAACCATCGGCTGTTTCGCACGCCGATCAGGTTTTGGTGCATACCCGATCGTTCAGGGGTTGAGTTAAGCCCCAGAACAGATTGCAAAGCGGTCTGATCTCCAGACAACCACGCATTGCGCAATTGCTGAGTCTGTGGGCCGATGCGGTCCAAGTTACGAACCGTATCCTGGAGGAACGCTTCCTGATCGGAAAGCGAAGCATCGGCCATGGCGAGAATCTGATCTTTGGGGCTTTCCAGCGCACCGATGGGTTTGCTATCCCGGGCGGCGAGGTGTTCGATGAAACCCTGCAGGCTATCTTCGGCGCTAAGTCCGGCGCGCGCATAGGCATCCTGGGTGAGATTGAAGGCCGCAAGCCAGGGTTCCATCGTGGACAAGCGCTGCAATTTGCCCGGGTTTGAAGCAAGGGCGGTTTGCATTTGCTGCCAGGTGTCTTTCGAAATGCGGTTCGAAAGCGATTGGCGATCTGGCAGGAAACCTCTCCGATCCAGTAAGTGCTTCACTTCGTAAGAGTTCCAGGTTCCGGGCTGGGTTTCAAAATAGACAACCGCGGCGGCGCGATAGTAGGGCAGATAAGCTGGAAAGGCGGATCTATCCCGGCTTGCTCCAAGGTGGAGGCAGCCGGCAAGCCAGATTCGGGCATGAGGGCCGTCAATTTCCCAGACCCACGGGCGATGGGAAGAACCGGCTGCCGACGCATATCCGTTGCCATCCGCTCCCTGGATGCTTGAAAAGCCAATGAAAAGCCAACTAACAAGGCTGAGCGTGAATCTGCTCACATGGATAGACGGAAAGTCTAGACCGGCGAGCATTCCCGTTTCCAGCACAACCTTGCTGCGCCCATAAAACCCAGCTTGGACCACCTTGCCGGGGGATTTGGGCAAAAATTACATATTGATCCAACCCGTCGGATGCCAGCCATCCTTTTTGGCTTGCCCATGGTCATCCTGTTTTTCCGTGGCACAGGCGGAGAGGATCAAAGTGCAGGCTGCGATCAGTGACCAGCGAATGACGGACATAGTTTTCATGGCTAACATCCTGCGTTGTAATTTGCCGCGTGAAATTAGCGGCGGTTTCAGTGCGCCGAATCTAGGCGGACCGCCCATGCTGTCAATTCCTCACGCGGACTACGGGGTTAATTGTCTTGACCCGAAAAAGTGCCCTGATAGCCACAGGGAGCGTGAAAGATCATCCTGCTCCACTCCCGAGGAATCTACGGTACCGAGGGGCATTTTCCGGTGCCATGCTGCTTCCCGCGGCTACGATCTATGGTTGTGTGGTCTTTGCCTGCCAGACGCATGCGGCGACTTTGTTGTCTAGTGCCGCGGAGGTGATTGGCGGATATTCGCTGGGAGGGGGAGGTGGATCTTTTTCCTCCGCGCCTTCGCCGCGTGGAGCATCGGTGCCGGTCCCGACCGGGGTTAGTTCGACGGCTGCGGAAGCACAGGCGAGTTCCGCGGCACAAAGCGGGGCCAGTTCCGCTAATTATACCGGAAATCGTTCTTCGAATCCGGCGAGCACGGCGAGCGAAACGGGGGAGGGTGGTGAGACCCGGGTTGGTCATAATGTGACGCATCACGAAGCGGTGACTAACGAAAAGCCGGCCAAGGCCAAAGCGGGTGGTGCTCCTGCTCCGACCGGAACCACCGCGCATGGTAAGACGACGCCAGCACCCGCTGTAGATCAAAGCAAGGAGGCGCCTCCCGCGGCGATGGTCACGACCGCAAGGTCGCTATGGACCGCGGATGCCGGTTGGGGATGGTACAATAAGTATTATTTCCGCGGGATCGACATTCTCAAAGCGATCTCTCCGAAATCCAACGATGGCGGAGTGCTTGATACCAAGCTCACACTTGCTTATTCGCGGGAAAAGGACGCTTTCTCGATTGGCTTCGGATATGTGCAGGCGCTTGACCGGCAGATTCCCAATGGCGCGGCCAAGGATGTAACCCCGAATAACACTGTACGGGCTGCAAACGGTAAATTCGTGCCGAAAAAGGACAATGAAAAATTTGGCCTGCCGCCTGAAGCGCGTTACGCGGAGTACGATCTTTATCTCGCTTACACACGAGAATTGATTCCCGGCAAACTGCAGGGAACGGTTGGTTACAATCACTATCAGTTTTCGGACGGGCGCTTTTACGACAAAGGAGGCGGGACGATTTATTACGCGGATGAGACGACGGTGCGGTTGGACTATCTTGGACTGCCGATCGTGCGTCCGTCACTTACCTGGGCGCATGACTTTGACGGATTTCAGGGAGACTATCTCGAACTCCGCGCCGATGCCGGTTTCGACCTCTACAAAAACCGGAACATATCCATCCGGTTCGAGCCCTACGCCGCACTTTCCTACGACTTTAAATATAATGGCGGAGATGACGGCTGGAATGCGTTCGAATTCGGTGCGGGCATTCCCATTCGCTTCAACGATAATTTCTCCCTGACGCTAACGGGCAACTACACCCACGCGCTGGATGAAAGCGAAGGGCAGCCTCGGGCCAATACCGGATTTTGGGGTGGCATCGTTTTTAACGCCACCTGGGGTGGAACGACCGCAAAAGGGTTGATTCCGCATGTCCAGCCACGTGATCCGAAGGACGGCGACAAGGATAAGGTGATCGAGTTGCCACCCACGGAAAAGAAGACCGAATTCTCGATCGGAATGGGCGTGCGCGGATACGGTTATGACTACAATTTCCGGAGTGTTGCGCCGTTTGATCCGACCAGCCTTTACTCACTGAAGAGCCGGACGGGGGATCTGGGATTTGCCGGGCCGGGAAACACCAAGAGATATGACAACGGCACCGTTTTCGGGACGCCGTTTCCCGTGCCTCCGACGGCCGGTGTGCTTGATCCAAGCGGCGGCAAAGGGTTCTATGGGATTCTCGGTTTCCGCTTGAGTAATTCTTCGCAAGTCAGCGGGTCGGTGGCGAATGGAAATGCGCAGGTGAAGTTCACGACCACCGACTATTCGTATTCGACGAAGAGCCGGACTTATTCCCCCGCTTCGAACGATCAGGATTGGGCAGCCTTTCCTTATCTATCGATAGACCATGAGTTCTGGCGGAATGGCCCGCTGACGATTCGCGCCGGACTTCACGATTCGTTTTCCGAATCGCAAAGCGATAGCGGGATCGCCCTGGCGAGAATCGACTCGCTGTTCGAAAAGCAGAGCCAGTTTGGTTACGTCTATTCGCTGGATGCGATTAGCAGCAATGTGATCCCGGCTGCTGGAGTGAATACGCTTGGCTTGAGCAATGGCCAGTTCTCTGCCGTGGTCGTCGATCCGAATCTATACGCTCACGCCTATGGTGGTGTCGCGTCTCCAGCGTCGCTGTTGCAGAGCGGTCCGCACGGAACGTTCCTGGGAACATCGAACGAAGTGGTCCGCGTGGCGACCTTCGTTCACTCCAAGGTGAATCTCACGGCGAACGAAATTTCTCTGCCGATCAGTCTCCGCTACGACGTGACCAAGCGGTTCCACGCGGAGGTCTCCGTTGCGCCGACTTTGACGATCGCCAATGCGGATGTGCAGACCGATGTGTACCGGCGGGCCTTGTCGGATGGGACATCGAGCACACTGGTGGTCCGGAATGCGCCGTCGTCGTTGGCCGGTGGAGTCCAGGGATCCGCCTCCGCTGGGTTGGGCAACATACCGGGCAGCCCATTCCTGAATCCGGGAGCCTTTGGTGGCGGCGTCACTCAGAATGGAAATGGAGGTCTTTCGGGTTCCGCTTCCGGTTTCAGCAGCAGTCTTTCCAAGGCCGGTTCGAGTTCGTCTGCATCCGGCGCTGGAGCCGGTGCCGGTGGTGGAGGCAAGGCAACGTTTGGGTCTGGCAAATCCGGAAAGAATCCCGATGAACCTTCGCTCCCGGGAACGGATGTCGGACATAAGGTCTACTCCGATAGCTCAACGAGTGTGATCTTTGGAATCGATGGGTCGCTCTCACTCATCTACGATCTGAATGACGACGGAACATTCTATGCCGAGTTCTGGGGCAAGTATCATTGGTCGGATCACTACTCGATGAACAACGGACTTGGCTCGAGCGCCGTTGATCTGAGTGGGTTCCAGGCTGGGTTGGGAGTGGGTGTCCGCTTCTAAGTGAGGTCTGCTGATCGTCGTGCTTTCCAGGTTTATGTCGATTGCGTTGAAGGGTATGAAGCAGGCGGTTCTAAGTGTCGGAGCGATGGCGATGTTACTGTCGCAGTTCTGGGGTGGATCGCCACTTGCCGCTGCCGAGAAGAGTTCATCTGCCTCTCCCGCGGTGGATGACTCGATGCGAGCCTTCGAAAAGGATGCTGTCAATCGGGCCGCGGAATTGGCCAAGGCAGGGAATGGTGCAGGTGCGGAGGCTGTTGTTGCAGAGGTGCGTCAACGGCTGGGAGATAAGGACCCTTTTGTCGATGAATTAAGCGGGACGGTTTTTGCTCTGCAAAAGAAATACGCGGAAGCCGAGGCTAGTTTCCGCAAGCAATTGGCGAAGGCGCCTGAATCGCGCGTCGGCCAATTCAATCTCGCCGAGATGTTCTTTCTGCAGACACGATATGAAGAGGCGGAAAAAAGATTCGCCTCGATTGAGTCCACTTTGCGCGAGACTGATCCCGCGCTGGCCGATCTCTGCCGTTACAAACGAGTTGTCTGCCGTCTTGCCCTTGGTTCGAGCAAAGATGCTGAGGCTCTGCTGCCTTCCACTGAAGATGGGCCGGCCAGCCCGGCTGTTCAGTATTCACGCGCAGCTATCCGGTTTGCGCATCGGGATGCCGCCGGAGCCCAAAAAGCTTTGGAAGAAGCGCGCAACCAGTTTTCCGTCGACGTGGAGAATCTCTACGCCGACTCTTTAATCGAGCTTCGCTGGGGAGCGAGAGATGAGAGCGGGAAATTTGTGTTCGTGCCGGTTAAGTAACGTGACGACCGCACTTAGTCCTGATCAGGATCTTCCTCCGCAATCTCCACGAGATTAATCGGCTTTCCAGTGGCGAAAGCGCGAATGTTATCCACGGTGGTCTTATTCATGCGCTCCACGGCTTCGACGCTGTTGAAAGCGACGTGAGGGGTGAAGACAATGTTGGGGCGCTCGAGGAGGCGTTGATTGCGGAGCATTCGTTCGATTCGCTTGACCCAATCCGGGTCACGCATGCGCATTTCCTCCTGTGATGAGGAGTGGAGGCGATCGACGATGTGATCGGCGATGATCTTGCCCGGCTCTTTCTGCATGACGCTTTCCTCCTCGAGAACATCGAGTCCGGCACCGGCGACGATTCCCGTTTCGAGCGCTTCCACGAGTGCGTCCGTATCGATCACGGCGCCTCGCGCTGTGTTGATGACGATGACGCCGTGCTGGCATTTGGCGAAGGCCTCGCGATTGAGCAGATGATAGGTTTCCTGAGTCAGCGGCGTATGAAGCGTCAGAACGTGTGACTCGCTGAGGATTTCGTCGAACGATACATAGTGGACGCCCATGATTTCCGCCATCCGTGAGTGATTATATGGATCGTAACCCAGGACCTTCATACCGAAAGCCAGCGCGAGGCGAACGACATTCAGACCGATCCGGCCCGTGCCGATGATGCCGAGTGTTTTGCCGCGGAGATCAAATCCGCGCCAGCGTTCATAGAAGAAGTGAGGCTGTTTGTTGGCCTCACGCACTTCGAGCAGGCGGCGGGCGACCGCGAGCATCAAGGCGAACGTATGTTCTGCCACGGTATTCGCGCCGCTTGATGGCAGATGCGACACGACGACCTTACGCCGGGCGCATTCCTGAAGATCGATGTGGTCGAAACCGCTCGCCCGGGTGGTGATAAATCGAAGGGAAGTCAGCCGATCGAGCAGGGCCGTATCCACTTGGGAATTGATGTAGATACAGAGGCCCTCCACGTCGTGACCCGCCTCATCGAGATCGCCAAACTGGAGCTCGTGATCCGGCAGTGCGGATCGGAAGAAATGCTCGTCGGAAGGCTCGATCTCGGCGAAGAAGAGTTTCATTTGAGCTATAGATACAGCGGTCTGAAAGGGTGGCGAAGAGGAATCCAAGTCACAAGGAACAATTCGGGGATTGGGAAACGTTCAACGTTCGACTTTCAACCTTCAACAGAGGAGGGTAATCCAATGACGTCTGGGCGTTGAACCTGAAAACGGATTTTGGAAATTGGACAGCGTGTTTGCACGCGGCGCCCATGGAGTGCGGTGGCAAGAGAGCGACAGCGAGCGCGACACCGCCTTCGGAGAGGGTTTGTTCTGAGGGTGGCCGCGGTGGGATAGCTGCCGTTTCGCCACAACTGGTTTTGTCCAAAAAAGTAGTGCCCGCCATTGTGAATACTTGGGTTTTCCACCCGCAGAACCATCCGAAAGCAGTATCGCGCTTGCTGTCGCTCTCTTGCCACCGCACTCCACGTGGCAGGCTTGCGAATACGCCTCCCAACTGCAAAAGCTGTTTCCAGGTCAAAGCAGAATTTTGAAAGTTGGACGTTGAGTGTCGAACGTTGAACATTTTTTCGGCCGTGTTGATTGCCGGACTGCGTCACTCACGCTCTGGCAATCACCCGCCAGACAGACTCACAGCGCTTTCACGACAATCCACGTCTCGGCCGTTTTCCCCGCAGCATCGCGCACGGTGATCCGGTGCTTTCCTCGCACGGCTGTAGCATAGGTATCCGCTCCTTCCGTCTGGCAGGCGAGTGAGTCGCTTTCCCAGACGAGCTGGCCTTGTCCTTTCGCGACCAGCGGTATGCGCGCGGTTGAAGGAATGTCGGGATCGATGACAAATGTTGTTCCCGCCACTGGCGTGACCAGATGAAGATCGGCAGCTAGTGAGACGCCGGCGATCTTGTCTCCAAGCAGATTCTGCGCGCTGGCCTGCCATTCCTGGTATTCGGGGCCCAAGATGACTCGTCCTTCTTCATCGTAGTCGGAGGCGTTTTCCACTTGGGGAAGATGGCCGGATAGAAACTTTTCCCCGACCGCGTCGGTATGGCTCGCGGTAAGGATTTTACCGGTGAGTGGGTGAATGTCATGCTCTTCGACTCCTGGCGGCCGTGCGTACCAGGAAGTGCCGTAGCGTGAGTGCAATTGGACGAAGATATCGTGAAGAATCGGTGCTGCCCCGGTGACACCGGATACTTCATGCATCGCCGAGCCGTCGAAATTTCCAACCCACACGCCTACGGTAAATTCCGGCGTGTATCCCATCGTCCAGTTATCACGAAAGTCCGTACTAGTGCCTGTTTTGCAAGCGACGGGAAAGTCGAAATGCAGTGCGGATTCGCGGCCGAACGAATGGACGCGGGCCTCGTTGTCGTTGAGGATATCGGCAATCAACCATGCTGGTCCGGTGGGAGGCTCCGGGGGAGACCGCTGCGGCAACGGTGAGTATGTCTCGGGATTGGTGGCGAGCCGGTAAGGCTGGAAACGGCCCAGCCGGGCAAGGGCGGCGTAGGCATTGGTTAGTTCGAGCAGGCGGACCTCGGCATTGCCGATCGTCAGCCCGAGACCATATTGATCGGCGGGGCGGTCCAGCGTGGAAAGGCCCCATTGCTGCAGCCGCTCGCGCAAGGGCGCAGCTCCGCCGAGGCTTGCGAGTACGCGTACAGCGGGAATGTTCAGCGAATTTGCCAGCGCCAGCCGGTAGCGCACAGGGCCGTTACAGCGTTGTGTGAAGTTTTCCGGATGATACATGCCGGTCGAGGTCAGGAATGAAGCCGGGACATCCGCTGCTACGGTAGCGGGAGTGGCTCCGTGTTCGAAGGCAAGCAGATAGGTGAACGGCTTCAACGCCGAACCCGGTGAACGGCGTGCCCACGCTCCATTCACCTGGCCAGTACCGGGCGCGAAGTAGTCTTCAGAACCAATCAGAGCGAGGATATTACCGGTTGCATTATCAAGTACGACTGCCGCCGCCTGATGGACATTTTGAGTTCGAAGGGGCGCGAGCCGGTCGCGAACGATGCGTTCTGCAATCTGCTGTAGTTCTAAGTCGAGTGTGGTTTGTACGCGGCCCGATCGCTGTTTTATCTCGCGCAGAACGAGATCGACGAAATGAGGGGCGCGAAAGACGCGGTGGGCGGGAGCGAGGTGAAGTGGTTCGGCGATCGCGCGGGTATAGGTTTCCGCCGAGAGCCAGCCATCGTTGCGCATCCGCTGCAATACGACTAGCTGACGCTTTTTCGCCGAGTCGAAAGCGCGATAGGGATTCAAGCGCGTTGGATTCCGGGGAATCCCGGCAAGGAAGGCTGCTTCCGCGTCGGTGAGATCGGTAAGTGGTTTGTCGAAGTAATAGTGAGCCGCGGTATCTGCGCCGGTATTGAGGTTCCCGAAATCGAGGCGGTTGAGATAGGCGGCGAGAATCTGCTCTTTGGTCCAGACCTGCTCCAGTCGGAGTGCCGTGAGGGCCTCAATCACTTTAGTGCGTAGCGTGCGGGTACGAGGATGCGAGATCTTGATGAGCTGTTCCGTAATCGTGGAGGCGCCGGAAGTACGGTGATGCGACAGATTCCCGGCCAGGGCGCGAGCGGCGGCCAGCCAATCGACGCCACCGTGCGCGAAGAAGCGTTTGTCTTCTGCCGCGAGCATGGCGTGAACGAGATTGGACGGAATCTCCGGGTAAGAAACAGGCCGGGCGAACCGGTCGTCCGATCGCACCTCACGCAGCGGAATTCCATGCCGATCGGTTAGCTCCAGACTGAGGCTGTCCGGTTCGAGTAAGGCATGCGGAATGGGGACGAATTTGAGCGCGATCCATAGCGCGGCACTGCCCGCCGCCAACGCCACCGTAGCAAGCGCGATTCTTCGCTTCCAAATCGAAGACAGCGTTTTCATTACTTATGCATCCGGGCGAACGATATGGATATCATTTCAATGGCAGGCTCGTCAGTCGCAGGGTTTCGGTTTGTCCGAACCGTTCCGGGTGATACATCTCTTCGACCTTTGCCGAAGGAGCGATGGCTGTGCCCGCGGCGCGAACGCGGGCGAGGTAGGCGATCGTGTACTCACCGGTATCGAGTTGGTCGCGGAAGAACAGCGCGCGGTCTTCACGCAGTTCATTATAATCGCTTTCCCAGTTGGAGAGGACGCGCGCGTCAATGTTAGTCGCTTGCGATTCGAACTTTGGATTGATCGCTTCGAGAATCGAAGGGAGTGGATCTTCCAGGGCAACGTACGTGGCTGGTTTCCGGACCACGAGATGCAGCGCTACGATGACGCGATCGCCGACCACCGGATTCTTCAACGGTGAGATGGATCCGTTATCCGCGACTTTGTAGTAAGCACGCTGCAGGGAATATCCGCTGTCCTGGCGGGGTTGATCAATCAGTCGGGGACGCGATTCAAGCCGCACCTCAGCGTAGAGCCGGCCGTGATCCTGGTTCGCCATTTGCACGGGATCCGTTGCTGCGCCTGCGTCGAGAGGCCAGGTTGTCTGCGCCGCGTGCAACTGCCGATCAAGATGAAATGGAAGTGAACGATTGCCCCAGCTAATGGTGCCGGCGGAAGGCGTCGCCGGCTTTTCCACGTGCTCCACATAGTCGCCCAAAGCCAGCACCGACCAGGCATTGCCTTGAGTTGTGAGCCAGTGCCCACCGGAGCGCAGGCCGATCAAATCGGTGGCGAACTGATCGACTGCCGGACTATCTGACTTAAAGCGTGTCCAGGCGAATAACTGCAGGGCTGTCTGGCGGGAGGCGCAGCCAAACCAGTGAAAGTCGTCGGGATTTGCCGGAGCCGGCTTTGTCGTGTCGAGCAGGTCCGTCACCATCGCTTCGGGGCCGTGGCTTTCGATAATCGCGAGGGCGAGAAGCGCGCGATTCTCGGCCGAGAGCTTGTCCCGCTTGCCGTAAAGTAACTCGTGATAGCCGGCCTCCGGACGGCCTGCCACAGCCAGCGCGTAAAGCGCCAGACAGCGGGATGAAAAGTCTTCGGTGGCTGTGACACTCGACAAGCCGCGCAATTGCTCGCTGAGGTATTTGCAGAGCCGGTCGAAATCATCGGGAGGAACCGAATATCCCGCCCGGTTCGCCAAGGCCATGCCCAACCCACCGTAAGCGCTGGCCCAAAGTTCTGCGCGCTCTCCATGTGGCCAATACGACAAGCCGCCCGACTCTGTGACCATGGTCAGGAGCCGATCGATGCCGCGATCGACCGCCCGGGTAATTTCTTCGTCGCTCTTGTTGAGATCCGGAATGGCCGGGCGCAGTGAGCGCAAAGCCAGCCACGGCAGCATGTTCGAAGTCGTCTGCTCGACGCAGCCATACGGATACTCGAGCAGATTCCGAATCGCTTCGCCGAGTTCGATGACGCGTGAGTTCGTGATACTCACTTGCATCGTGCCGGTTCCGTCGAGCATGTCGGGGGCTAGGCTATCGATCACATCCTGGGATGGCTTGGCCTCATCGATCCGTGCGAAATGGATTTCATGCCGGGCTGGAGCAGGATAGGCGACCTTGAGTTTTACCTCGGCCGCGTCGCGATAGGAGGTGGCGCCATCCGATGCGGTGAACTGCACGCTCCACTTCCATTTTGCGTCGCCCGCTTTCTTGAATTCGACGGGGAAATCCAAAGCGACCGAGCCTTGTGCCGGAAGTGCGATGTGCCGGACGGGATTTGCCGCGGCGACGGTATCGTCGAGATCGAGGCGCACCTCCGCATCGCCGCCGAGATCCGTGGCATTGTGCACGACGGCACGCAGCATCAGCTTGTCGCCGACATTGGCAAAGCGAGGCGGCGCCGGTTCGAGCATCACCGGCTTGTTGATTTCAAAGGCCGATTCCGCGGAGCCGAACTGATTCTTCACCGTTTGGGCTACGGCGATGATGCGATAACGGGTCAGTCCGTCCGGCGCGTTGAAATTGCCGATCGCACGGCCGTCCGGCCCGGTGTGCAACGAAGCGGCCCAAAAAGCGCAGGCCTGGAAATTCTTTCGCACGCGATCCTCGCCGCCTTTGTCGCCAATGAGGAAACCTTTGTTGGCGTAGTCGCGGTCGTCCGGATCCTCGCCAAGCATTTGTGGGAGTGTAAGTCCTGTGTGCACGCCGAGGGCCCGTTCCCGATTGAAGAACTCGAGCAGGTTTGGAGTCTGATATCCGGTAAGTGAGAGAACGCCTTCGTCGGAAGCGTAGAGGGTGATTTCTGCGTTGGGCACTGGCTTGCTCTGATAGTCCAGTACCTCGGCGGTGAGTGTGACTGGATCTCCGGGACGATGCGCGGTGGAGTCCGGACGGACATATACGGTGAGCTTGGTAGCAGGCCGTTCGATATTCAGGCGGGTATAACCCACGCGATACTCCGGTTTACGGATCTGGTGGGTGCTATCGTTCGCGCCACGGAGCAGGGTGACGGAGACGTAGACATTTGGCGCATCGGCATCCTCGACGGGAATCTCGATGCTCGGAGCGTTGCCCTGGAGATTTGTGACAAACGATCGCCGTACATTCTCCCGTTCAACTGTGACGAGCGCATCCCCGGAGATGGGCGTTTTGACGAGAATCCGGGCAGTGTCGCCAACTGTATAACTTTCCTTGTCCGGGACCAATTCGATCTGGAAAGGATTGCGATAGTTCCAGACCGTTTGGGCGCGGCCATAAACGTAAAAGGTCGAAGTTGTGATGACCGACCGGCTTGCGCCGTCCCTGGCCGTGGCCTGGATGAGATACTGGCCAGGTTGATCGGCGACTAAAGTGGAGCCGCTCAGGGCATCCTCGGTGTTCTTCCACTTATGACCAACGCGAGTGACGCTCACAGTAGAGGCGACGCTTTCACCGACTTTGACGAGACGTGGTTTGCTATTGAAATCAGCGCTTTGTCCTGCGCCTTCGATCCGGTTGGTCTGCCAGTCGATGCGAGTGAGACTTACCGTGGCCGGCAGCGGTTTGTCGACTGGCTGACCGTCCCGATTCACGGCGATGAGTTGAATGGGCAGGATGGTCCCTTCGCGGACGACACCCGGAAATTGATGCAATCCGAGATAGAAGTCTGAACTATCGACGGTGAACGCTTGGTCCGCGGAGACAGTTTGCTGATCCAGATCGGTGATTTCGCAAAGCAAATGCGCTTCCCGCGGCGCTGGAGCTTTTGGGTTCGTGGGAATGGATGATTTTACCATTGCCGCGCCCGTCGCAGAGAGATCCGCCTCCCCTTGCTCAGTGAAATCGCTGAGACGATCGAGTTCCTGGCGCAGGCGAAAATCATAGAGATGATCGCAGAAGACGAATTCGTCGAAACCTTGCGGGGCGAAATTCGTATCATGTGCCCGCATCGTCCATTTGAGTGACGCTTTGCTGAGCGGCTTGCCCATGTAGTATTTGGCCGCAATCTGGAATTGCACCGGCGTCGCGCCAAGGATGGTTTTGGGTCCATTGATCGTGATTTCAAAAGGATTTGGAGCGTATTCCTCCACCTGCACGACGCGTGTCGCGAGGTCGCCTTGCTCTTCTCCTCCTTCCCCTTCTTTCTTCGTTTGCGGAAGCCGGGCGGAAATAATGTAGGAACCAAGTGAGCTTCCGGTAAGTGGAATATCGAGGTCGAACCCGCCCATCTCCGAGATCGTGACATCCTGATCGAGGAGCGTCCTCCCGCGCGAATCCGCCATTGTGAGATGCAATTTTTCTCCCGCCGGCACGCGCGCCGCGCCGGTGGAAAAATCCCGTTCCACGCCCTTTAAATGGACGATCTCGCCGGGCCGATAGACATCGCGTTCGGTGAAGAGGAAGACCTTCTTTTCATCGGATTCGAGTCCGGTAAAATCTTCACTTTCCACTTCTTCGCCCGAGTCATCGAGGTGATAGCGAGTGAGATTGATCGTGTCGCGATCGGTAAATGGGATGAGATGTTCATCAGCGCCTTGGCGCACGAGCAGCCATTTTCCCTGATCGTTTTGCGCAATGCGCGCTGTGCCACTGCGATCGGTATTTCCTGAGACCAGCTTTTGATTCTTCTCGTCGAATAACTCGAGTTTAGCGCCTTCCACAGCCTTTCCCGTGGCGAGGGAGAAGACATAAAGGAATGTCTCATGCCGGCTGCCTTTCCAAACGACGCCGAGATCGGTGACTTGCACGATCGCTTGAGTGGACGGGCGTTTTCCTTGAAGTACGGGAGAAGCGGGAACTTCGGCGGATAGTAAGACGACACCAGTGTGGCCAGCCCCGAGAATCTCGTTCCAATCCAGCGTGATTTCTTTTCGTTCATCGACACCCACGGTGATGGGGAAGTCCTTTTGGAACACTACTTTCCCGGGGAGGTTTGCACCGTCGATTTGCTGATATGGTTCATCCGGATCAGCCTTTTCGCGCGCGTCCCAGTCGCGTTCATACTTTTGCCAGGCGTTGAGTGCCGCGGAGGCCGCCCCTGGATTGATGAGCTTCGCGGTGATGCGCGCCCCGGGAGCATTAACGGTCAGGAGATGAAATTGCCGGCTGCCGGAAGCGAGTTGATGCGTGGCAAACTCCTGGAAATACAAACGCGGCAGGACCTTTTCGAAGACCAGATCTTTTGTGAAAGGCGCGGTCATCGGTACGGTATCCGAGCAGGGGACTGCTGGATCGACGGTCACATGATACGATTTTCCGAGTTCGAAGCTGCCGTTGAATTGCACTGACGTCCCAAAGGTCTCGATCTTCAAATCGTCCGGAACTGGATCCACTTTGATCCAGTTGGTGACGTTCTTTGGTGTGACTTCCCGATCGAGCGCTTTCGAGAAATTGACGACGAGATGCTTTCCGCTGTGCACGTAGTTTTGCGCCTCGGCGTTTGTGACCAGGAAAGGCTTTACGTCGCCGACGGGTAGCTCCGCCGCGTCAGCAAGGTGAAGTGGTTCGCCGTCGGCGGGCAAACCGGCTGAGACAACGAGCTTCCAGCCATCGCCGGGAGGCAACGGCGTCGCTGGCTGGACAAGCAGTTCATTTCCGTAGGGCTTAGGTTCCTTGCTGGGGCCGGCAGATGGCCGAGCCTGAGTCCGCCAGGAGGGAGGGTTTCCCGAACTCGCTCCTTCCTGCTGAAAGAGCATGTCGCCGTAATAATCCTTTTCCGGAGTCCGCGTCTGAGCGGCGATTTCGCGGCCGTCGGGATTGACGAATTTCAGGAAGCGCGTCGTGGTCTTTGGAGCAACATCGGCGTTGAAATTGAGAATGATCTCCGGTTTCGAGAGGGCGTTCTTGCGATCGAAGTAACTCGTCAACCGACCGGACTCGAGCCGCATGGGTGGAGTCGAGACGGTGCCGTGCCAGGGTTCACGAAAAGGCTGCCCGTCGGCTGTGTTCAAGCCCTTGCGAAGGCTTAACTGATAGGTAGTGCCGAGTGGCATGACTTCCGCCGGCTCGAAAACGCCCCGGTGCGGATCGAGCCAGGTGAAGCTGCCCTTGAGCGCGGGCTGGAAGACGAGGGGCGAGCGCTGGTCGGGTTTGCCCACGACATCCCGCGAGACCATCGCCGCGGTGAAATGGATTTCGAATGTAGTCGTCGGAGAGAGCGTTTTTGAACTCAGGCTCAGCTCGACCGGCTTTGGCCCGGCGAGGGCAAGGGAAGACAGAAGAAGCGCCAGCACGGCGCCGAAAAAGAAGGGACGGCAGTGCATAACCAGAAAGTGTGTTTCCGAAGAGATACGTTTCCCCGGCCGCCAATCTTTCACGAGCTTAAAAAACTACGTCTTTGGACGACGCGGCCGCCGGCCGGATCGGACGGCGGGCGGCTCAGGGTCGGTTAGTTGAGAGGCTGCGTCGTGATCCGTATGCTGTCGCTTTGGCCGAAACGCTCCGGGTGATACATCTCCTCGACGCGGGTCGCCGGTGCAATCGCGGTTCCCGCCGCGCGGACGCGGGCGAGATAGCGGATCACATAGTCGCCCGGCCCAACATAGTCCCGGAAGAAGAGAGCGCGATCCTCGCGGAGTTCATGGTAGTTGTCGTACCAACCCCGCTCCGTTTCCAAACTCGCAGACTTCTCGTCGGTTGCGTCGGTCTTGAACTCTGGATGGATGGCTTCCAAAACGGCCGGCAGTGGGTCATTGATGGCAACGTATTCGGCATCCTGATGCACATGCACGCGCAGTTGGACGAGCACCCGGTCGCCGACTTTGGGCTGATCCAAAGGAGTGAGATGCCGCTCGTCGTCCACGCGATAGTAAGTGCGCGTCACGGAGTAGCCATTGTCCATCTCAGGTGTGTCCGCGAACTTGGGGTGGGACTCGATGCAAACGGACGCGAAGAGAGGTTTTCCGTCGGGATTGCTGATTTCCAGCGGAACCTGGGCGGCGGTTGCGGTGAGTGGCCAGGTCACTTCCGCAAAACGCGCCTTGTCGCTCAGCGCAAAGGTTTGCGTCTCTGCTCCCCAGTGAATCGTCCCGGAAGATTCGGCGGACAATCCTTCCACTTTGTCGGCATATTCGGCCAGGGCGAGAATGGCCCAGGCATTTCCCTGCGTGGTGTTCCAATGACCGCCAGGCGCCAGGCCGAATAGATCGCTTGCGCAGCGATCGACGTCGGCATCCTTCGGTTGGTATCGGCACCAGGCGAGGAGACGGAGCGCCGCCATGCGCGAAGGTGACCCGAACCAGTGGAAGTCATCAGAGTTAACCGGTGCGGGCTTTTGCGGATCGAGTAAGCCCTCGATCATGCTCCGCGGGCCATCACTCTCCGCGATGGCAAGCGCGAGCAAGGCGCGGTTTTCGGCGGATAATTTGTCGCGTTGTTCAAAGAGCCACTCTTGGTAAGCATCCTCGGGTTTGCCTGCCACCGCGAGGGTATAAAGAGCGAGGCAGCGGTCGGAAAAGTCGGCGGTGTTGCTAAGATGAGAACTTCCGCGCAACCGCTGGCTCATGTATTCGCAGACGCGATTGAATTCTGCCTCGGGGACTGCGTATCCGGCGCGTTTTGCCAGGGCGAGGCCCAGCCCACCATAAGCGCTCGCCCAGAGCAAAGGTTCCTGTTCTCCGGGCCAATAGGCCAGGCCGCCAGATTCCGTCTGCATCGTCAGCAGACGATTGATGCCGTGCTCGACTGCTCTTTCGATTTCCGCGTCACTCTTTTTGAGATCGGGCAGAACCTTGCGCAAGCTACGAGCGGCGAGCCACGGCAAAGTGCTCGAGGTCGTCTGTTCGACACAACCATACGGGTAGTGGAAGAGATAACGAACGGCTTCGCCAAGATCGACGATGCGTGAATTGGCGATGCTCACCTGTACGCTCCCGGTTCCTTCGAGGAGGTCCGGAGCGATGCCATCGAGCAGCTTCGCTTCCGTGCCATCGACGCGCATGAGGTGAATCTCGTGGCGTGCCGGAGTCGGATATTCCACCTTCAGCTTCACTTCCGCAGCATCTCGATAACTAGTGTTGCCGTCACCGGAAGCGAACCGCGCGCTCCACGTCCACTTCGCTTCGCCGGCGTGCGTGAATTCCACCGGGAAATCCACGGCCACGGAACCCTGCGCGGGCAGTTTCACGCGGCAAGTATCGCGCTCCGCGGAAACCGTTTCGTCCCACTTGATGCGCACCTCCGCTTCGCCATCCAGATCGGTTGTATTGTGCAGTACGGCGCGCAGGAGCAGCTTGTCTCCGACATTGGCAAATCGCGGCGGCGCCGGTTCGAGCATGAAGGGTTTGTTGACTTCGAAGGACGATTCCGCCGAGCCGAATTGATCCTTCTTTGTCTGGGCTACCGCGATGAGGCGATATCTTGTGAGTCCATCCGGCGTGATGAAATTCGCAGTCGCGCGGCCGTTTTCTCCGGTTTTCACCGTTGCGGCCCAGAAGGCGCAGGCGAGGAAATTCTTCCGGATCCGATCGGTGCCGCCGCCGTCGCCGACAAGAAATCCCTTGTTGGCAAAATCGCGTTCATCCGGGTCCTCAGTCAGGAGTTGAGGCAAAGTAAGTCCCGTCCGAACATCCAGTGCCCGCTTCGCATAGAAGAACTCGTAGAGGTCTGGAGTCGTGTAATCCGTGAGTGAGAGCACTCCTTCGTCCACGGCGTAGAGTGTCAGTTCTGCGCCAGAGACTGGCTTGCCTTGGTAGTCCACTACCTCCGCCTCGATGGAAGCAGGATCTCCCGGTTCATGGGCCGGCGCATCCGGGCGAACATAGACGGAAAGTTTGGCTTCCGGCCGCTCCACGGTCAGAGATGCATAGCCCACCCGATATTCCGGCTTTTTGATTCCGTGCGTACTGGCGTTGGCACCGCGCAATAGCATGACGGAGACATAGACATTCGGTGCATCCTCATCTTCGAGTGGGACTTCAATGCTCGGGGCATTTCCTTGCAAATGGGTGACAAATGAGCGCCGCACGTTCTCCCGCTCCACCGTGACCAGTGCGTTGCCGGAAATTGGTGTCTTTACGAGCAGAGTGGCAGTTTGCCCGACCTGATAACTTTCACGATCGGGAGCGAGATCGATCTGGAATGGATTACGATAGTTCCAGACTGTGTCAGTCTCGCCGTAGACGCAGAGCGTGATGGTGGTAAGAACATCGCGCCCTTCGGCGTCTTTTGCCGAGGCTTGGACGAGGTATTGTCCCGGTTTGCCAGCGATTAGGTGAGAGACGGGCTTTCCGTCTTCGGAGACTCTCCAGTCGTGCCCAGTCTTCGTCAGGCGCGCGGTCTTGATCGTCTCGGCGCCGACGACTTCGAAGCGCGGTTCGTTTTCATAGTCTGCCGAGGCATTTGCTCCCTCGATCCGGTTGGTCTGCCAATTGACGCGCGTGATTTTCAATGTCGCGTCGATCGGGTCAGACATTGGATGTCCGTTGCGGTCGACCGCGATAACCTCGAGTGGCAGCGGCGCTCCCTCTCTGACCACATCCGGAAGGTCGCGGATGCCGAGATAGAAATCCGAGCTATGGACCGTGAAATTATGTCCGGATGAAACCGTCTGCTGATCGACATCCGTGATTCCGCACAGAAGACTGCCGCTCCGCGGTTGAGGCGCTTTGGCATTGACTGGAATCTTCACGGCTACCGTGGTGTGACCCTCGGCCAGCTCGGCTTCGCCTTGTTCGGTGAATTCGCTGATTCGGTCGAGTTCTTTTCTGAGCCGGTAGTCCTGAATTCCGTCGCAGAAGGTGAAGTCATCGAAACCTTCCGGAGTGAAACCGGTGTCCTGCGCGCGCACGGTCCACTTCAGATGAGCGTGTTGCAGCGGTTTACCCATGTAATATTGAGCGCTGATCGGTAACTGAACCCGTTCCGACGCCATGAATGCACCCGTTCGCGGAAGCGTGATTTCGAAAGCGTTGGGGACGAATTCCTGCACCTGGATAACCTTCTGCGCATAGTATTCCACATCCTCCTCCCTGGTGGGTGGGGTCGCAGGTTGTACCTCGATCTTATAGGAGCCGACCGTGTTTCCGGAGATCGTGACATCGGTATCGAATGCGCCGGAATCGGACAACGTGATCACGCGATCGAGGATGGAACGGTCGCGCGCATCTTTCATTTCCAAGTGTAATTTCTCGCCGGCTGGAATGCGCCGGACATTGCTCGCGTAGTCGCGAACGATCCCTTTCATGTGCACAGTTTCGCCGGGCCGATAGACATCGCGCTCGGTGAAGAGAAAGACTTTGCGTTCCGTATCATCGAGCTCCTCCTCGTCTTCCCTTGACTGCACGCCTTCGACATCGACGTGATACCGGCCCAGGCTGATCTCATCGCTATACGTGTAGTCGATGAGATTTACGTCATCGGCTTTTCGGACAAGGACCCAGCGCAGTGCTTCGTTTGCCGGAAGCCGGGCGATCCCATTGACGTCGGTCTCGGCGGTGCTGAGAACTGTGTTCTTCTCGTCGCGGAATTCGAGTTTGGCTCCTTCGATCGCGCGTCCAGTGGCCAGCGAGAAGACATAGAGGAAGGTCTCGTGGCGGCTGCTTTTCCAGACCACGCCGAGATCCGTGATCTGCACGAGGGCCTGCACCGCCGGGTGCCGCTTCTTCTCCGCGCCGGGAGTGTACTGTTCCTCCGCGATGAGAAGCACCGCGCCGGTGTGGCCTGCGCCGAGAATTTCGTTCCAGTCGAGTGTCAGTTCTTTCGTTTCATCCGTCGCGGCGTCGATGGTGAGATCCTTGTCGAAACAGATGTGCCCCGGAATTTTCTCAGCATCCACTTTCCGATAAGGCTCGTCGTCGTCTCGTTGAATTTCGTTCCAGGATCGGTGGTAGCTATCCCACGCCTGGAGGGCGAGCGGCACGGCGTCGGGCCGAATCAGCTTCGCCGTCACCTGAACAGCTGGGAGATTGACCGACAATAGGTGGAACTGCCGCCCGCCCGAGGCGAGTTGGTGCACGGAAAAGTCCTCAAAATAGAGCCGTGGGGGAATGTGTGTGAACGTGACGGCCTGGGTGAAAACAGAGTCGAGTGGTGTTCCATCGGTCGCGTGAGCTTTCGGATTCACGGTCACCGTGTACTCCTGATCCACGGCAAACTTGCCTGACAGTTGCACCTGATCCCAGGCCGGTTCGATCTTCAAATCGGCGGGTGTTGGATCCACGGAAATGCACGAGGCGATCTCTTCGGCGGCCCGGGCGAAAGGCCGGGAGAAACGGATATCGATGATGCGCCCACTGACCAGATTGTTGGCGACCACCTTACGCACTTCGAATCGGCGAACGTCACCGAGGGAAATGCTCAAGGATTCGCGAAGGGCGGTCGGCTCTTCACTGGAAGGCAGGCCTTTTTCAACGACGAGCTTCCATTCGGAGCCCGGCGGAAGAATGTGTTCCGGTGTGGCGAGTAACTGATTTTTCCGAGCTTTTTCCGGTGAAACGGTGATGCCGTTGGCCACGAGGAATTGAGTTTGCCACCCGGTGGCATTCCAGTTTCCGCCCTGGCGATGGTACAGGTTGCGGCTCGAGTTGACGGTTGTCGGTGTCGTGACCCTGGCGGCGACGCGTGTGCCCTCGCGACTTACGAACTTCAGATAGGGTGCGGCAATTTCCGGCGAGACGTTTGTGTTAAACTCGACCCTCACCGCAGCGTTGGCCGGGAACTCGTCGCCCCAAAAATAGGCCGTCGCGAAGGCGTTCTCGATTTCCATCGCCGGCGTTTCGAGTGTTTTACTCCAGCTGTCGGGCAGTGGTTCCCCTTTTGCGTCGGCCGTGCCGTCCGTCAGACTTACCGTATAGGCGGTATCCAGTCCCGGCGGCTCCGTTGGTTTGAAGACGCCCCGGAAGTGATCCAACCACGTGAATTTTCCCTGAAGCGCGGGTCGAAACTCGAGCGGCGAGATGGGAGCGGTCTTGCCGACCATTTCGTCGGCCACCATCTGGCAATCGAAGCGGGCTTCAAAAGTGGTAGAGGGATTCAGTGCATTCGCGGTGAGGTGAATGGTTGGAGGGGGGGCGCCGAGCGCGGAGACCAGGCCGAATACCGCGAGAGAGGCGGTGAAAAACATCCGAAAGACAGGTAGGTGCATGGGAGGGAGTACGGCCTGCGCCGATCACTTCTTTCACGAATTCGTTGCTGTTTTTTTGCGCACGAGGCGGGTGGGCGCCGCGTTCCTTCTCGCTCCCGGCGTATGATTATGCCTAGGCTGCGGGGACGATGCGCAAAGCCCCGCAAACCGATCGAGTCCGGATGGAAGCGACCCGGCACAGCCTCGTCGAAAAGCTGGGAGACTGGGGCGATCGCGTGAGGTGGAAAGAGTTCTTCGATACCTATTGGCGGCTGATCTATGGCATCGCGCGCCGTTCAGGGCTGAACGATGCCGAGTCGCATGATGTCGTGCAGGAGACCGTGCTTTCGGTGGCGCGAAATATCGGCCGCTACGATCGGACGGCCGGTTCATTCAAGTCCTGGCTCCTGCAGATGACGCGGTGGCGGATTGCTGATCAGTTTCGCAAGCGCCTGCCTGAGGCTGTGCGTCCAGCGGAGAACGGTACGGCGAGAGACACGGCTACGCTGGATCGAATTGCCTCGCCGGGCGTCAATCTGGAAGCAGCGTGGGACGAGGAATGGCGCGAGAGTTTGCTGGACGCAGCCATGGAGCGAGTGAAACGCCAGACGAGCGCGCGGAATTTTCAGGTCTTCGATTGTGCGCTGCGGAAGCGCTGGGGCGCCGGGAAAATCGCGACCGAACTTGGTGTCAACATCGCGCAAGTCTATCTCATTAAACACCGGCTGACGGTTCTCTTGAAAAAAGAGCTGCGCCGGGTGGAAGAGGGGGCGTGATCTGGCGCGCTTCGGGTGACGCCGGCAGTTTTCCATTGCCGCTTATTCCCCGCGGGCCATCATTCTTCCCAGGCCACTGCGCTCCCCAATCCACAAAGAAAATCCGCCGTGGCGAATCAACGTGTCACCATGATCGAGAACGCACCCTCCGTTTGGAAGAAGATCGGTACCGCCACACGCTTCGCGAAACCGCTGCCGGTCATTTGTTTTTTCGGACTTGTCTCCATCGTCTCGGCGCGCGCCGCGGATCTGTTTCCCTTTGTCCTTCCATGGGACGATGCGACGCCCTCGGTTACGGACATCAGCGCCTGGAACGAGAAGCCCGCGGGCAAGGCGGGATTCGTCTCCGTCAAGGGCGGTCATCTATTTGCGGGCGAAAAGCGGTTCCGCATTTTCGGGGTGAACTTTGCTTTTGGGGCGAATTTCCCGACTCACGATGATGCGGAGAAGGTCGCGGCGCGCATGGCAAAATTCGGCATCAATTGCGTGCGCTTCCATCACATGGACATGCAGAGCGCACCGGGCGGCATTTGGGCGAAAGACATGCGGACGCTTGATCCGGGACAACTCGACAAGCTCGACTGGTTCATTGCCAAGCTGAAGGAGCACGGGATCTATGCGGACCTGAACCTGCATGTTTCGCGGACCTATCACGACCTGCCGCAGGAGGAGAAGAAGGGGAACCCGTCTTACGACAAGGGCGTGGATAACTTCTCCGCGAAAATCATTGAGGAGCAGAAGGACTACGCGAAGGCACTGCTGCTCCACGTGAATCCATATACGGGTAATGCCTATATCAATGAACCGGCGGTAGCGCTTATCGAGATCAACAACGAAAACGCTTTGCTCTTCGAGTGGTGGACCGGCGGACTCGATACGATCGCTCCGGCTTACCGGACGCAACTCACCCAGCTTTGGTCGGATTGGCTGAAGAACAAATATGGAATGGACGAAAAGCTTCGCGCGGCCTGGGCGGTGGGTGCGCACGCGCCGGGCCCAGAATTACTGAAAAATGGTGACTTCAATCAGGGTCTGGACGGCTGGTATCTCGAACAACACGAGGGTGCGGAGGCCAAGGCGACCACTCCCGAGTCGAATGGCGGACACTCGCTAAAAATTGAGACCGTGAAGCCGGGCAAGGAACCCTGGCATGTGCAAATCGGACAGGCTGGGCTAAAAGTAAAAGGCGGTGAATCCTATACCGTAACTTTCCGAGCGAAGTCCGACGAATCCCGCGTTGGGCGCGTTGGAGCATCCCAGGCGCACGCACCATGGGCGGTTTTCGATAGCAAGGAACTCAAGCTCGGGCCGGAGTGGAAGACGTTCCATTTCAGTTTCGTCCCAAAAGAGGATGACGATAACGCCCGGATCTCCTTCACCAGTCTTGGAGCGCAGACCGGTGATTATCAATTCGCCGAGGTCCACTTTTCGGTGAGCAGTGTGAATGGCGAGGCCGTGCGTGATGCGGCGGGATTGATCCCGTCATTGACGCGTGACGAATACGCGAATCGCACGCCGGCCGCGCAGGAAGATTGGTACGGGTTTCTCTGGTCGTTGGAAGAGAAGTATTGGCCGGGTATGTACAGCTTCCTGAAACAGGATCTAAAAGCAAAACCGCTCGTGCTCGGGACGCAGATGTTTTGGAGCCCATTCCCGATCCAGACAAAGCTCGATGTGATCGATTCACACGCTTACTGGCAGCATCCAAACTTCCCGCACAAACAATGGGATATGAACGATTGGAACGAGAAGAATATCTCCATGGCTGGTGCACCGGATGGCGGGACACTCGCGCGGCTGGCGTTACAGCGGATCGTTGGCAAACCTTATATCTGCTCGGAGTATAACCATTCGGCGCCCAACACTTACTCGGCGGAATGTTTCCCATTGGTTTGTGCGTACGCAGCCATGCAGGACTGGGACGGGATCTTTGCTTTCGCCTATTCCCATCGTACGAATGACTGGGCGAAAGGTTATGTCCCCAGCTTCTTTGATATTGATCAGCATCCTCTGAAGATGGCGACCTTGCCGGGAGCTTTGGCGACGTGGTTGCGCGGAGATGTTGCGACAGCGAGCGGTGGGGAATTCGCCCCAGTGACGAGTGCCCAGGCATTTCAGCAGGCAAAACGCGGCGGCCCGCGAATCGGAGCGGAGCAATTTGGAGTGAAGACGGAGGATGCCTTGTCCAAACAGGTCGGCATCCTGCCCGTAGCGGCCGCCAGCAAAGGGGAAGCTGTGGTCAGACGGGCCACCAGCCAGCCCCAGTTTGTCTGGGATACGCAGGATCACTCTGTGACGGTCGATAGCCCGAAATCGAAAGCACTCATCGGCCACCTTGGTGGACGCGCGGTTCAGTTGGGCGACGTGACGATCGTACCTGGTGAAACGCTGCAGGACTGGGCGGTAATTCAGGTGACAGCCATGGACGGCGATGATTTCAAGACCGCCCATCGCATTCTCGTTACCGCCACGGGCTATACGGAAAACACCGGAATGAAGTGGCGCGATGCCGGCAAAACGACGGTTGGCACGGATTGGGGACATGCGCCATCTTTGGTGGAAGGCATCGCCGCGACGGTGAAGCTGCCGATTTCCGGCACCTTCAAAGCCTGGGCGCTTGATGAACGCGGCGCCCGCCGTGAGGAAGTCCCGCTGACTGCCGGAACCCTCGAGCTGAAGCCGTCGGCGAAGACGCTTTGGTACGAGATCGCAGTGCCATAGCTGAGATGGATGCGGTGGTTCGGTTGGGCCGTCCACAGCGTCCATTTCGTCCATCCCATCGCGAAAGCAAACGAGGGCTTACCCAGCACGCCCAAGGCTTTCGCTCATCGCCATTTCCTGCCCAGCGGTTGACCCCGCCGTCCAGCAACGCTTTACTGAAGGACTATGCCGACTCTTGGAGTTGATCTCGTTGCAGACATTCTCGCTCTCAAGCGTGAGCGGAATGCGGTCATTCTCGCGCACAATTATCAGGTCAAGGAGATTCAGGAATTGGCCGATTTCGTCGGTGACTCACTCGGGCTCAGCTATCAGGCGGCAAAAACCGATGCGGAGGTCATCGCGTTCTGTGGGGTGCATTTCATGGCTGAGACGGCCAAGATCGTGAACCCGAACAAGACAGTCGTGCTGCCGGATCTCGATGCCGGTTGCTCGCTTTCGGAATCGTGCCCCGCGGACAAGCTCGAGGCGTATCTGAAGGAGCACGTGGAGAAGAACTACTACGTCATCGCGTACATCAATTGTTCTGCCGGAGTGAAGGCACTCTCGGACGTCATTGTGACGAGCGGCAATGCGGTGAAGATTGTAGAAGCGGCGCCAAAGGATCGGAATATTCTCTTCGTCCCCGACCAGAATCTCGGGGCGTGGGTCATGGAAAAGACTGGGCGCAAAATGGATCTTTGGAGGGGTAATTGTTACGTGCATGTGGAATTCACGAGGCAGGCGATCGAGCGAATTCATGCCGAATGGCCCGATGCTCCAGTGGTCGCGCATCCGGAGTGCACCGCGGCAGTGCGGATGCTGGCCGATGAAGTCTGTTCCACCGAGCGCATGATCACGTACTGCAAGCAGCACCCAGCAAAAGCCTTCGTCATCGTGACGGAGTCGGGCATGCTCCATCGCCTGCGCCGGGAGATTCCCGGGAAGGAATTCATCGCCGGCCCCACGGATAAGTGTGCCTGCGCCGACTGCCGTTTCATGAAAATGAACACCCTGGAAAAGCTGCACGAAGCGCTTTTGAATCTGGACCCGGAGATCATTATTCCGGAATCAATTCGTGCGCGGGCGGAGCAACCGATTCGTCGGATGCTTGAATTAAGCGCGTAAGTCTGGTTATTGCCGCGCCGATGTTTTCTCAGTCCTCTTTTGTTCGACTCATTTTCGGGCTCCTCGCAATGGTTTTGCTGGGCGGCTGTCACAAAGCCGATCCGGTTCAGTCTGCCCAAGGCTTTTTCCAACTGCTTTTCGATGGGAAGGCGAAAGCGGCCTACGACGGGGCGGCGTTTGGATTCCAGACCATGCAGACCCAGTCCTCCTTCGAAGCCAATGCGCGGGAGATGGGGCTGACGGGAGGCAAGGAAGTGGAGTTCGATAAACTCGAAGTCAACGGCCGCACAGCGAAGCTTCCAGCTAAAGTGACGACGTCCAGGGGAGACAAGCTGACGCTGGTTGTCACACTCGAAGACGAGCGCGGCACCTGGCGGGTCTACTCCATCAAGACCCCGAAAAGCGTCGAAACCGGCCTGAGTGAAAACCGGTTCTCCATGGTCGGAAAAGGTGCTGGCTTCAATGATGCCACGCGGCAGCCCATGCCGGATCAGAAGATCGTCCTGCGCATGGTGAAGGATAATCTGCTGGAATTCAATCGAGCCATTCGCGCGCGCTCTTTTACGGATTTCTACAATTCGGTCTCCGCATCGTGGCAGTCGCAGCTTACGGAAAAGCAGCTCCAGCGTGCTTTCCAGAGTTTCATCGACCAGGATGTGAATATCGGGAGCATCGCGGACTTGGAACCGGTGCTGTCCAGCCCGCCGCAGATCGGCAGCGATGGCGTGCTGGTGGTGACGGGCTATTATCCGACGAGCCCCTACGTCGTGAATTTTTCCCTCAAGTTCCTGTACGAATTGCCGGACTGGAAACTATTCGGCCTCGATGTGGATCTGCGCAAACCGTAGAGGTCGTTATCTGGCCTTCGGCTGCGTGATGTGCGGTTCACGCAGATAGATCGGCTCCAGGTCGCCGCGGGCCGTGATGCCGCGATTTGCCGCTGCAAGTTGGGCGAGTCGCGATGCGGACGGCAGAGCAAGCTGCACGTCCGGAAAAAGGGGGAGTGCTTCGGACGCAAAGACCGGCAGAGGTGTCGCCGCGAGCCGGTCCCGGAATTCCGTTTCGGTGAACAGATGCGGCCCGTCGATGCAGAGACCTCCATCGACTTCGGTCCAGTAAAACGTTTGCCGCCGTGCATCGCCCACCGCGATGTACCGGTCGGAGCCGGTCTCCAGTGCCGCCACCGAAGGCAGGCCCACGAGTTCGGCATTCATTGCGAGGTGCAGACCGATGGCCGCGGCAATGGCGATGCGGACACCGGCGTACGAGCCCGGGCCAAGTCCGATGGCGATCTGTTCGAATTTCGGCGACGCGGCTTTCGCCCGTTCCAGGGCAACAAAGAGCGATGCGCTGTGGCTCCGATCCGCAGCAAAGTCTTCGCCGAAGATCTTTTCACCATTGTCCAGAACGGCAACGCTGCCGCGTGTGGTGGAGGTGTCGATGGCCAGGACGATCATGGGTGCGTTCCTTCAGTGATCTCCCGCGTTTCATCCGCTCCCGCCTTGAAATGAAACCAACGCGTTCCAGTCGGAAGCAGGGCGGAATATTTGTTTGCCCATTCGATGGCCAGCACACCATCGCCAGCAAGATAATCGTCGAACCCGATGCGAAGCGCTTCGTCTTCCGACTCCAGGCGGTAGAAGTCGAAATGGAAAAGAGGAAGGCGTCCGCCTGCGTATTCGTGGATCAAAGTGAAAGTGGGGCTCGTGACCGCATCCGGGTCGCAACCCAGCCCGGCAGCCAGCCCTTTCACGAAATGCGTCTTGCCAGCGCCGAGATCACCGCACAGGGCAAAGATATCGCCCGGCCGGCATGCGCGGGCGAATTCCTCGCCGAGAGCGAAGGTATCCTCAGGACTGCGCGAAATGATCGTACCCATGCAGGGCGAAGTTGGAAGTGCGGCGCGTACGCTTCACGAGAGTGCCGATCCGGGTGAGCGGCAAGCTCGGAAACCGCTTGTGCCAGGCGGGTTCGAGTCTTTCGCCCTCCGCGGGGTCCATCGTGAAAAGCAGTTCGAAATCTTCGCCGTCCGTCAGCGCTTCGGGGAGCTTTGTCCACGGCGCGCGGGGAATTTCATCCATCTGGACCTCGAAACCACAACCGCTGGCTTGAGCGAGGCGTGGGAGATCGGAAGCCAAACCGTCGCTGATATCCATCATGGAGTGCAGGCGAAACCCTTCAGTCAGCCAGCGGGAATGTTCGAGCCGGGGAGTGAAACTCAGATGCCGGCCGGACATGTAGGAGCCGCCCAACCGTCCGGTGACGTAGATGGCGTCGCCCACTTTTCCGCCGGACCGCAGGAGGCACCGCGTGCGCTCCACCTTGCCGGTCAGGGCGATGGAACAGAAGAATGGCCCCGGCGATCGGGAAGTCTCGCCACCGACGATGGCGGTCGAGAACTCGCGTCCGGCCTTTCGCAGGCCGATGTAGAAGTCCCGGAGCTGTCTCACTTCCATCCGCGGTGGTGCTGCGATCGTGACCAGCGCGTGCTCTGGCCATCCACTCATGGCCGCAATATCACTCAGCGTCCGGCAGAGCGCCTTCCATCCCACGCGCTTCATGTCTTCGCCGGGACGGAAGTGAATGTCTTCGACCACGGCATCCGTTTTCAACAGGGTCCACATTGCGTCGGCAGGCTTGCCAATGACTGCGCAATCATCTCCCACGCCGACCCGCACCGTGTCGTTGGTGGGCAGTCCTCGCGTCAATTCGGCAACGAGCCGATCTTCGCCGAACTCGCATAAAACGGCGTTGGCGTAGTCACTCATGCTCAGTGGAAATATCCCAGCGCCTGCAAATAAAGCAGCGCGAGATTGGAGAAATTGAAAAGTGCGTGCATGGCCACCGGGACGAAGAGCGAACCGGTCCGCTCATAAGCCAGCGTGAGGCAGAGCGCGAGAACGAACAGGCCCGGAAGTGAGGCCATATTCATGTGAAATACCGCGAACAGGGCGGCGCTGAACAATCCGGCACCAATCCCTCCAAAATGGCGTTTGAAGACGCCGTAAAAAAAACCTCGAAAGAGGAATTCTTCCACGCAGGGCGCAAGGATCACGCCTGCCAGAAGGATTGTGGCGACTCCGCGAAAGTGTCCATGCCGGGCCTCGTCACGAAAAAGGATGACGAGCTGTTGCTCTTCCGGCTCATGGTCCAGGAATCCTGTGAGCGCCTTCGCGAGTGCAACGATGATCGGAAAAGCCGCTAAGATATAAGCGATAGCGGAACCCACTATGCGGAGGGGTGGAAGGCGTTTGAGACCGAGGAGTGAAACGAGATTTGCTCCTCGGTACACAAGGAATCCGCCTACTCCCAGAGCAATGACAATCATGAAGAGTTCTCCGGGGAGCACATCCTCGACCTTCACGGGGGCAGGAGGCATTTTTGGGTCCGGCCAATTCGAAATGGCGAAGTAACCAAAGAAAGTGGCCAACACGAGGCCAATAGACAGATCGGCCGCAACGAAGCCGCCGTCATTTACCGCTCCTCCCGCTCGACGAAGCCATAACGCCATGCGTGTGTAGAAATACAGGGCGACAAGCGACAGGCCGTATATGAAGACCGTAGCTACGCTAAACTGATTGTCCAAGATGGGTGTAGGTTGGCGCCGGAGCGGACTCAGCGCCTGGGCGGCTACGGCGCGAGCATGGTCGGGAGGTAATAGAGCCGGCCGGCTTCGAGCTTGGGCTTCAGGGCCTCGGTTACGTTGATCTCGACCTTGGAATCACTGCCCGACTGACCGAGGAGGCGGAACAGCTTGCCGAGCTTGAACGGAGCCTGATAGCGGATGACGGCTGCGCCAGTTGCCTTGCTGAGTTCCTGTGCCTTGGCGTAGGCGTCCTCCACCGAACCAAGAGCGTCGATCAGTTTGTTTTCCTTGGCGTCTTTTCCAGAGATGACGCGGCCGTCGGCGATGCCGTTCCGCAGCGTCTCCTTGTCCAGCTTGCGTTCCGTGGCGACAATGCCGAGGAACTTGTCGTACGTCTGCATGACGAGGCCCTGCACGTAGGTCTTTTCCTCGTCGGTGAGTGTGCGTGAACCGCTCAACAGATCTTTGAATTTGCCGCTCTTGAAGGTGATCATCTGCAGCCCGACTTTATTGAATAGGTCCTCGTAGTGGAGGGTCTGCATGATCACGCCAATCGAGCCAGTGAAGGTCGTCTCATTGGCGATGAGATAGCTGCCGGCGCAGGAAACGTAGTACCCGCCCGAAGCAGCCAGGGAACCCATGTAGATCACGACGGGTTTCTTATTCTGGTCACGCACTTTCTTGACGGCGTTGTAGATGATATCCGAAGCCGTGACCTCTCCACCGGGCGAGTCGACATTCAGGACGATGGCTTTGACGTTTTCGTCGTTCGCGGCTTGTTCGAGCTGGAGCTTGAGATCGTCCACCATCGTCTCGCCAATCCCGCCCGGTTCACTCCCGCTGATAACGCCTCGGAGCGAAATCAGGGCGATTTTCGAATCCGCACCGTCTTTTGCCGCCTGGACGACCTGCTCTTCGAACTTGGGAATTGAGTTTGCGCTCACCCCGGACATCCGCGCCCCCTTGGAGAAAATGACCGCTAAATTGACAAAAAGGCTGACGCACAGCGCTACGAAAAGAAATACGCTGAGGCAGCCGAGACGGTTTTGGTTCGTCATAGATGAAAGGCGGCAAGCGTGCAGAAAGCGGAGCGAGTCCGCAAGGGCGGAGTATGGAACGCTCAGAAACCTGAGGCGTTTCGCGAGCGGGAGCGGGCCGTGCTCGGAGCTCCAATTTATCCATGCCCTGTTGCATTCCACCTTGGTTGGTCACCTGAGGACAGATGACCCTGCCTCGTGCGTCTGCGGTTCCGCGCACCATGTCCAATGTCCGTTTTAGGGTGGTGCTTCCACACGGCTCGCTTTCAAATTCTGCGAACCTGAATGAACGCCAAAGTCTCTCGAAAGATCGCCCTGTCTTGTCTCGATTTCCTTTCCTCCTTGCTGGATGACGAGGCTCTCCTTGTGGCGTTGGATCCGCAAAAGAATCTCTTCATTATCGATGCGATACGGGCGTCGCTCGATTTGTTGGCAGATATGGCATCTTTGTTATCGGTAAAGCAACCTGACGAAGCGCGGCGCGATTTTGGACCTGAGCCTCTCACGACGGATTCTGTTCCTGACCTGTTGAGACAATGTAAAGAATTCCTTGCTTCGGTGCGGGAAGCCGTAGGTGTTTCCGCCCATCCGATCGATTGGGCGAGCATCGGTGTTCGAGCGCAAACGTTTTCTGTAACGTTATGCGGGCGCGAGTAGTGATCGACCGAATGAACATATTGGTGGCAAACTGGCGACGGTTTTGCCGTTGGCGACCTTCTCAATCCTCCAACAAATAGAAAATATCCGTCCGGATCTTCGCTGGATCTGTGTTCCAGCTCTCGTCCCAATGGCCGTAGATCTCCCAGGAGATCGGCGAGCGCCGATGTCCGTGCTCATCGCACCATTGATGGATGGCCTTATGCGCTGTAGAGAGGTGCTGGTAAGGACCGAAGTGAGCCGTGGTCGCCACGCGGCCCGCAGGCAGCGCCGAGCAGTGGATTCGATCGTTGCCGGCAAATGGCGCCGAAACCTCCGCGCCGACTTCGACCGATCCATTTGCATCGAGATACAGAGTGACGTGGCGTCCGGGCTTTGGCAGTTGCGGGAGCGGGCGAATGACCACACTTCGCCGCAGGCCGCCTGAATGAAACGAGGCAGCTCGCGTGGCGGCAGCCGGTTTCGAATCACCGCGGTAGGAATCGATTCCACTTCGGCCAGTTTGATCTCGTCGTGCATATGTCGCGGTTTGCTAACAAGCAATCAGGTGACCCGGTTCGTCGGTTTCGACAGCGACCGTCGACGTGCGACTGGCCGGAAATCTCGAAAAAGCAGCGTGAATTTTTGCGTCTCCACCACACTCGGAGCGTAGCAGAGACGCCGAAGTCACTGCAAGACAGGCCTTCCCGGCCAATCTTTTAGAACCAATGTGGATTCCACTTACTGCCCACCACCAACATTGGCCTTCAGGCTCGGCTCACTAAAATAATCGGTGATGACCTTGCCGCCCTGAACGATCTGAACGCCATAGCCGACAATCCTTTGTCCGCCGGCCGGGACTTCTTTGCCAGTTTTCGCGGCATGACCGCGGCTGGCCATGGAGGCGCCTTCCAAATGCTTCTCATTCGATTTGGCCGTCACCTCAGGCGTCTTAACCGTCTCGGTCGCGTGCGCTTTGACCGTGGTTGCCTGTTCACCATCTTTGAGGACCAGCACGTCCTTGCCTTTAATGTCCTTGGCAAAAAAGTAGTATTTTAGCTTCACGCTCAAATCCTGGGCGGAACCGTTGGTCAGCATGACGTGAAGGGATTTCTTTTGGGTTTCATCATACCGCCCGCGTTTGTCATCAGACGTTTGATCCACCTGAATGCTGATGGGACTGACGTCCACCGCATGAAGCGAGGCGCCGAGGGAGAAAAGAGAAAGCAGTGTTGTGGAGAGGAATTGGGTCCGGTTCATAACGGCAATTGACGATTAGATTGATGGCGTTCTTCAATCAAAACAGCCGTAAAACTGGCGTTTACAAGTAAACGCGCTGGATTTGCGGCGGGGCCTGACGTGTTTGGTGCGCTGTCCCTTATTCTTTAATCCTGAATTCCCTGGAGGGCAGTTTCGTTTTCCTCCATTGACTTCCCTCCGTCCGCACCTGTTGATTCGCGGCGGTGCAGACACCTCCCTATACCACATTATTCGCCACCTTCGCCTTCATCCTGGGGGCAGCGATCGGTTCGTTTCTGAATGTGTGCATTTATCGAATGCCGCGGAATCTCTCCGTGAACAATCCGCGCCGTTCCTTTTGCCCGAAGTGCAACTATCAGATTCCCTGGTGGAATAACCTGCCGCTGATCTCCTGGCTGGCGCTTCGTGGGAAATGCGGGAACTGCGGCTCACCCATCGCCTTTCGTTACTTTGGGGTCGAACTGCTCACTGGGCTACTCTTCCTCGGCGTCTGGTGGAAGGTGTCCGCGAATGATTGGGTTCTGGCGTTTCCCTACTGGATCATGGTCAGTCTGTTCGTGGTTGCGACGTTCATCGATTTCGAGCACTTCATCATTCCGGATGAAATCACCTGGGGCGGAGCGGCCGCGGGCTTTTTGCTCTCTGTCGCGATTCCTTTGCTGCACGGTACGGAATCCCATTTCTGGGGAGCGATCTGGTCGGCTGCGGGAGCCGCTGCGGGATATGCCCTGCTCTGGCTGGTGGTGGAACTCGGCAAGAAGGCCTTTGGCAAGAAGGCCTTTGTCATGACTAAGCCTACCGCGTTTTCCTGGGTTCGCCGACCGGTAAAAACGGAGGCGGGAACAGAGGAGAGCGATGCCGATCTGACGGTGGGCGATATCGAGTGGAAGAAGGAGCCAAAATCTGCGCCGCCGGTGGCTGATCGCGGTGAAATGTGGGTGTGGAGCGAGACATTTTTCCGGGAATCCGACCGGCTGATTCTCAAGGGCTCGGATATCGAGATCGATGGGGAGAAGATCGGGCAGGATACGTTAACCTTCACCTACAATGAACTGACGATCGGTACGCGGAAATGGGAACTGGAAAAAGTCGATGTGATCCGCGGGACTGCGGAGTCGGTGGTGATCCCGCGCGAGGCGATGGGTTTTGGAGACGTGAAGTTCATCGCGTGCATTGGAGCATTCCTCGGATGGAAAGCGGTGCTTTTCACGGTCATGGCAGCCTCGGTTCTGGGATCTTTCATTGGTGTCGGACTCATCGTTACCGGACACCGGGAGTGGTCGGCGAAAATCCCGTTTGGGCCCTACCTCGCGGTGGGAGCCCTTCTCTGGCTATTTACAGGGCCTGACCTGATTGAGTGGTATTTGCAATTAAGCGCCGGACCGCAAGGATAGAGGGGTGGGGTCGGGGAAATCCCCGATCCTCAGATTTGCGACGCCGGTTTCGTTCCAGGCGAATGTAAAAACCACTGGTGACAGTGTGTTTTGCACGTATGTTACGCCCCCCTTAACGCCGCGAATTTGCGGCTTCCCACAATCCGTGAGCGAAACCGCAGTTCGACGTCCCGCAATTTCAAATCCAAACACTCGGTCCGCCGGTTACCGGCGTGAGGACGTCTTTTGTGCTCTCGCGCTGGCTTTCTTTGTTCTCACAGGGCTGTGTTTGTTCTGGCTCAGCCGGTCAACGCGCGAGTCGGTCCGCTCCATAAACGCGGTCCAGGTGGCGGCGGAATGGCACGACCGTGGTTCGCAGCTTAACCGCCACCTTGGGCAGGTGTTAACCATTGCGATGGAACCGGTGGGTGTGGAGAACAGAAATGGTCGCTTTACGGCTGCTCGCAAGCGAGTTGATACCGATCTCGATGTCCTGCGCTCGGAAGCCGAGTCATTTCCGCAAGGGGAGGAACGCCGGATGTTTTTGCGCGAGATCGATGCGATCGGGCGGCTCGTCTATCGTGCCGTCGAGGCCGCGCAGCTCTCCATCGAAGAGTCAGCGCGCGAAGGTGTTGAGCCGGAGGATCACGATTCCGAACGGACGAGATCGCAGATGGTGCGGGAGATTTTTGCGGAAGCGTCGATCGCCATCGATCGGATGCGGACCGACGCTCTCCGCGCGGAGCGCCAACAAACGGTCATGGAACACCAGTCGCTTTCCTGGCACGGCAATGTGGAGTTGGTCCTGGGAATTCTAGTGCTCGGTTTGGTCTGCGCGGTAGCAGTTGCGCTCTATCGTTCGGCGGCAAAAGGGGCGGTGAAGGCCGAGGAACTGCGCAGCCTGGCCAGGAAATTGGGGGAGGCCAAAGCGAAATACCGGTCCATTTTCGACAACGCCGTGGAAGGCATTTTCCAAGCGTCTCCAGACGGGCGGATCCATACCGCGAATCGCGCTCTGGCTCACATGTATGGCTACAGTTCGCCCGAGGATTTAATTGAGCATCTTGGTGATGCCGGTTCGCATCGCTATGTCGATCCAGCCAGGCGCGCGGAACTCGTCGAGGCGTTGCAAGCGGAGGATATCGTCTCGAATTTTGAATCCGAGGTGATCCGCGCGGATCGCCGGACCATCTGGATTCGTGAGAATGTGCACGCGGTGCGCGGCAGCAATGGGGAGATTGAGCACCTGGAGGGGACGGTCGAGGACATTTCCGAACGCTGGTGGGGCGAGCAGCGGCGCCGGTTGCAATACGCGACGGCACGAGTCATCGAGAAATCGGCGAATGTGGCCGAAGCCCGGCCGATGATCTTGCAGACGATCTGCGAGATTCTCGATTGGGACATGGCCGCCATCTGGGATGTTGATCCTGAGGCGAGCATCCTGTCGTCCGTGGAGATCTGGCATGCGCCGGAGATCGATTTGACGGAATTTCGTGAAACGGCGGAGAGCACGGCTTTCGTGCCGGGAGACGGATTGGCGGGGGAAGTCTGGGAGTCCGGCGAGCCCAAATGGGTCGCCGATTTGCGACGGACTGAGCCCTCACCGAGCGGGCATCTGGCTCTGGCGAATGGGATGGAATCGGCCTTCGGTGTGGCGGTGAAGGTGCACGGAGAGGTGCAGCATGTGGTGGAGTTCTTCAGCTCGAAGATTTCGCTCCCTGACCCCGAACTGCTGCAAACGCTGGGAGTGATTGCCAATCAGCTCGGTCATCTCATCGAACGCAAAGGTGGCGAGGAGGCGTTGCGCAAGAGCGAGGCGCGCAAGGCCGCGATCCTCCACGCTGCGCTGGACTGCATTATTTCCTTCGAAATGCACGGCCGCATCGTGGAATTCAATCCGGCGGCGGAACGGGCGTTTGGATTGACCCAGACAGAAGCGCTGGGCCGCGACATCGCCGAGTTGATCGTACCGGAGAGCCTGCAGCACAACCGGCGCCTGGGGCTGCCATTCTACAATCCTGTGGAGGCCGAACGCCTTCTCGGCAAGCGCATGGAACTGGTGGCTTTGCGCAGTGACGGGAAGGAATTCCCTGTGGAAGTCGCGGTGAGCCGGGTCCGGATCGATGGCAAACCGATGTTTACGGCTTACATGCGGGACATCACGGACCGGAAAGAAGCTGAGCGGGTGTTATCGGAATTGGCTGCGGTGGTGGCCAATTCGAACGATGCGATCATCGGCGCCAGCCTCGACGGAGAGATCCGGAGCTGGAACGCGGGAGCGGAACGGATCTACGGCTATTCGACGAGCGAGGCGATCGGACGACCGCTCCATATGCTGCTGCCTCGGGAGCGCCTCGATGAGTTTCCACGCATGCTGGCGCTCGTGCAGAAGGGCGACAGCCTGGTCAGCTACGAAACCGTGCGGCTTTGCAAGGATGGGCGAAAGATCGATGTTTCGCTGACGGATTCACCGATCCGGGAGGGTGGGAAGATCACGGGTGTTTCTTCCATTGCCCGCGACATCACCGAGCGCAAGCGGCTCGAGGAAGAGCTGCTGCAATCGCAGAAGATGGACGCGGTGGGGCGCCTGGCTGGCGGAATCGCGCACGACTTCAATAACATCCTGACCGCAATTCTTGGGTATAGCGACCTGATCATCAGCCAGATCGACGATCGCCAGTGGATGTACAAGCATCTCTGTGAAATCCGCAAAGCGGCGGATTTCGCGGCCTCGCTCACCCACCAGTTGCTTGCTTTCTCGCGACGGCAGCCGCTGTTTCTACGGGTCTTTTCGGTAAATGACAGCGTGCGTAACATGCAGAAAATGCTGCAGCGGGTGATCGGTGAGCATATCAAGATTCAGACAAGTTTTGATGCCGAGACAGGCCGGCTGAAGGCCGATCCGAGCCAGCTCGAGCAGGTGTTGCTGAATCTCTGTGTCAACGCTCGGGACGCGATGCCGGCCGGCGGGACTATCAGTATTGCTACGACCGATGTGACTTATTTCCCATCGGACGGTGCTATGCCGATCAGCGAAATGCCGGCGGGCGAATACGTGAAGCTGACGGTCTCGGACACCGGTACGGGCATTTCGCCCGAAGTGCTAAAGCACATTTTCGAACCTTTCTTCACGACGAAGCAAAACGGGCAGGGAACTGGTCTGGGCCTTGCCACCTGCTACGGGATCGTCAAACAAAGTGGTGGTTACATTGCGGTGGATAGCACGGTGGGGCAGGGGACCATCTTTGCGATCTATCTGCCGCGGGTGGATGAGTCCGGTGAAAAGGCGCATGTTCGCAAGGAGATCGGTGAATTGCCCGGTGGCCACGAAACGATCTTATACGTGGAGGACGAAATCAGCGTCCGGAGCCTCACAGCGCACGTCCTCCGGCGGTTGGGCTATACGGTACTGGAAGCAGCCGATGGCAAACAGGCGCGGACCATCGTGGAAACGCAGAATGGCCGGGGAATCGACCTGCTTTTCGCCGATGTCGTATTGCCGGACCTCGGTGGACGGGAACTGGCGGATTGGGTTAGCACGCGGAATACGCGGACGAGGCTGTTGTTTACGTCGGGGTACGTTGACGAAGGAATTCTGCGGCGGCATGGGCTGACTCCCGGAATGCCATTCCTGCAAAAGCCGTTCACGCCGGCCGACCTCGCGAAGAAGGTGCGGGAGGTGTTTGGGGATCGTGGGTGATGGTGTAAGATGCTATATATCAGTTGCTTGTGATTGATGGTTCCGTTGGGAATTTGATGGGACAAATAGGACTCATGGGACGAATGCGACAGATGGGCAGAAGCCGACGCCCCACCCGCAAAAATCATTTCTCGCCACCTTCCATCCGAGCAGGCAAAGTTCAGGGTGCGAGTCGCGCGATTGCGTTGCTCCCCAGTTTTCTTTAGGTTCCATCGTCAGTCGTGATTTCAACACCTTCGAGCAAAGCCGACCGTCCCATTCATATCCTGCTAGTGGAAGACAATCCTGGAGATGTGATTCTGCTGACGGAATTGCTGGCCGATGCGCCGGTGCGCCTGGGAATCGAAGCGGTGGGTTCCCTTGGCGAGGCCTTGCAGCGGCTTTCGACCGGCGGAATCGACGTCATTCTTTCGGATCTCTCGCTTCCGGATAGCCAGGGATTGCAGACCTTTCAGACGCTGCACGAGCGCGTGCACCCTGGGCAGATTCCGATCATCGTTCTGAGCGGGCTGGATGACGAGGCACTGGCGCTTCGCACCGTGGAGCTCGGCGCGCAGGATTACCTTGTCAAAGGACAGGTGGATCAGTCGCTCATCCTTCGTTCGATACGGTACGCCATGAAGCGGGCGGAACTGGATTACGCGCTGCAGAAAGAGCGGAACCTGCTGCGCAGTGTCATCGATAATCTCGTCGATGCGATTTACGTGAAAGGCGCGGATGGAAAGTATCTGCTCGGAAATATAGCGCATGCCCGGCAACTCGGATTGGTGACGCCCGAGGAGGTGGTGGGCAAAATGACGGCGGATCTTTTCGCTCCAGAAGTGGCGCAAAAGTTTCAGGTGGACGATGAGCATGTGATGCGGACCGGGGAATCCGTGCTCAATCGACACGAGTCGATCGTCGAAGAGGGTGCGCCGATCCGCTGGCTTTCCACGACGAAAGTACCGTTACGCGACCCTGATGGCACGATCGTGGGAGTCGTCGGCATCGGACGCGACATCACTTCGCGCAAACTGGCGGAAGAACAGCTGGCCCGTTACACGCAGGAGCTTCGGGAAAAGAACGCGGAGATGGAGGACGACCTGAATATGGCCCGCGAGGTGCAGCAGGCCTTTCTGCCGCAACAGTTTCCCTCCTTTCCTAAAGATGTGCCGGCGGAGGAAAGCATTCTCCGGTTCTGCTCCAAGTATCTGCCTACCACGACCTTGGGCGGAGACTTCTTCCACGTTCTGCGCATCTCGGATACGCAGGCCGGCATCTTCATTTGCGATGTGATGGGACATGGGGTTCGGGCTGCTTTGGTCACGGCCATCCATCGGGCGCTGGTGGAGGAATTGACCCGGTACGCCACGGAGCCTGGGCAATTCCTCACGCAGATGAACGATGCGCTCCTGTCGATCCTTCGTCGGACGCGCAGCCCGATGTTCGCCTCAGCCTTTTATCTCGTAGTCGATACGGAGAAGGGAACGATGCGGTATGCAAATGCCGGGCATCCCCGGCCACTGCGAATTCGGCGTGCCGAGAATACCGTGACTTTGCTGGAAGGGCCGGGAACTCACCCGGGGCCCGCGCTCGGTGTATTCGAAGGGTCGAAGTATGCCGTTCAGGAGTGCGCGGCGGCGGCCGGCGATGTCGTGGTCCTCTTTACCGATGGCCTCTACGAAGTGGAGAATCCACGCGGAGAACTTTACGATCAATCGCTGCTCCTTAAGGCCGTTCAGCAGAAGGCTCATCTGCCGGTGGAGCAGATCTTCGATCAGACCCTGGAAGAAGTGCGCCGGTTCTCCGTAAGCCACGGCTTTGTGGACGACGTGTGCCTCGTCGGTGTGGAGATTTGCCGGGTGGTCGGCGCCAGTGCACAAAATCGCAGCGACTCCCGTTCGATTTCTGCTACTGTCTAGAGCGAGGCGCCGCGATCTTTCCGGTCGCCTCCTCACTTACATTGTCAGTTACCACCACCATCCCGCCCCGTGAAGCCAGCCGCCGTTCCGCATATTCTCGAAAAAGAATCGGATCTTGACGCCATCCATCCTCATCCGAAATGGGTAGCGAGTTAGTTCATATTTTATTGATTGAGGATAACGAGGAACAGGTTCAGTTCCTCACGCAACTGCTAGTGACATCCGACGCCGTCCGGTTCGAGGTGACGGCGGAGAACGCTTTGGCGGCGGGGTTGAACCGGATTGATCGCGAAAAGTTCGAGATCATTCTGCTCGACCTGACTCTGCCGGACAGCGACGGGATCGAGACGTTTGTTCGCGTGGTGGAGCGGGCGCGAACGATCCCGGTTGTCGTCCTCAGTGGCATTTGCGATGTGGCGATCGCGATCGAGACCGTCCAACTTGGCGCGCAGGATTACCTCGTGAAGGGACATGTGGACAATCACCTCCTCGTTCGGTCGCTGCAGTACGCGATCGAGCGCAAGCGCATCCAGTTGCAATTGAAACGGGCCTATGAGGAACTGGAGCTCCGCGTGCAGGAACGCACCGCCGCCTTGCGGGACGCCAACCAACAGCTGCAGCGCGAGATCTCTGACCGGCGGCGGGCCGAAGAAGCTGCTCTCGAAAGCAATCGGCGGCTCGCGGAGGCGATGGAACAGTTACGGTCCGCGCAATGCGAAATGATCGAGCGGGAACGGATGCTGGCACTGGGCCGCATGGCCAACGGGATCGCTCACGATTTCAATAATGCGCTCGCTCCGATCCTCGGCTTTTCCGAGCTGTTGCTCGTGAAGCCGGAACTGTTGCATGACATCGAGAAAACCCGCGGCTATGTTGAGATCATTCACACTGCAGCCAAAGATAGCGCTAAAGTGGTGAGCCGGTTGCGGGAGTTTTATCGGTACCGCAATCACGACGAAATCTTCACTCCCGTGGTCATCAACGATCTCATTCTTCAGGTTATCTCTCTGACGCAGCCCCGATGGAAGGACCAGGCGCTGCTCGCGGGAGTGAATATCGAGATTCGGCCCGAACTGGGCGAGGTGCCCACCGTTCCGGGAAATGAGCACGAGTTGCGCGAGGCGTTGACCAACCTCATTTTCAACGCCATCGATGCTATTTCAAAGCGCGGAACGATTACGATCCGCACGGAAACGCGAGACCGCTGCGTGGTGGTGATGGTCTGTGACGACGGAGTCGGGATGAGCGATGAAGTGAAAGCTCACTGCCTGGAGCCTTTCTTCACAACAAAGGGAGCGGAAGGAAGCGGGCTCGGTCTGGGCAGCGTTTACGGCATCATCCGCCGCCACGAGGGCGAGATCGATGTCCAGAGCGAAGCCGGTCGGGGCACGACAGTCACCATTAGTTTGCCAATGGAAAAACAGGCGCCGCCAGAGGCGCCGAAGCCGATGCCTTCGGCGAATGAAGCGCTGCGGATTCTCGTCGTGGAAGACGAGCCGCTCGTTCGCGAGGTATTGAACGTCTATCTCTCCGAAGACCGGCATGAAATCGTGGCGGCAAAGGATGGCCGCGAAGGAATCGAGAAATTCAAAGCCGAAGGGCCGTTCGCCCTCGTCCTGACGGATCGTGCCATGCCGGAGATGAACGGCGATGCACTGGCGCGCGAAATCAAGAAGGCGCATCCTGGCCAGCCGGTGATTCTTCTCACCGGGTATGGCGATCTGATGGCGGGCTCCGGAGAGCTTCCCGAAGGCGTGGATATCGTGGTGAGCAAGCCCTTCACTCTCGCCATCCTGCGAAATGCGATTCGCACGGTGATGGAGAAGGCAGCCAGCGCCTGAGGCTGCGAACTGAGGAAATTTGGATCGGGAAATCGTCGGGGCCTCAGCTTGTCTTGTGAAGAGACAGGCTGGCATGGCTGGCGCGCTTGCTCTCGAAGGATACGATTTCGGTATGAATTCCTCCCTTGTTCCTTGGGCGATGTCTTTCGTAACACGTCTTGTCATCCTATGTGCCGCCGCAGTCTGCATGACGTCGGGGTTTGCCGCGGAGCCTGAGTTTTCCGATGTCTTCGTTCCCGCGCAGGACGGCTATAAGTCGATCCGGATTCCTTCCGTCGTGGTGACAGGAAAGGGGACAGTGCTGGCCTTTGCCGAGGGGCGTGCGGCAAACGCTGATCAGGCGCACAATAAGATCATCCTTAAGCGGAGCAGCGACGGAGGCAAAACATGGGGAGTGCTGCAGCTCATCGCGGATGATGGAGAGAATTCGCTGAACAATCCGACGGCGATGATCGAGGCTTCGACGAGCAGGATCCTGCTCATGTACCAGCGTATTCCCGCACATCTTCGGGAGGGGAGCAAAGAGATCGCCGCCGGTTATGAGGGCGAGAATATCTATCGAACCCTTCTCACTTACTCGGATGATGACGGCTCGAACTGGAGCGCGCCTTTGGATGTGACCCGCGGAACCAAACACGCCGACGGCGCGACGACCGTGGCCAGTGGCCCGGGCATCGGCATCCAGCTGGCCCACGGTTCGCATGCCGGTCGTCTCATCATTCCTTTTAACGAAGGGCCGTATTGGAAATGGCAGAACTACGCGGCCTATAGCGATGATCGCGGAGCGACATGGCATTGCGGAGAAAATGCGCCAGGCGCGTTAGTCCCGGACGCCAAACTCGGCCAGCGCAGCCAGATCAATGAAGTGCAGATGGTGGAGCTAAGCGACGGCTCCGTGCGCTTCAACAGCCGGCAGTTTGCTGGAGCCCACGTGCGCAAGACCTCCATCAGCCACGACGGTGGAGAGACGTGGTCGCCAGTGGAGGACGTACCGGCCCTGCACGATCCGAGCTGTATGGCGAGCATCTTTCGCTATTCCTTTGGCGACGGCGATGGCAAAGGCCGCATCCTCTACAGTGGTCCGGATAGCAACAAGCGGGAGAATGGCACAGTCCACCTGAGCACGGATGACGGCGCGACCTGGCCTGTCCAGCATGTGCTCTGGCCTGGCGGTTTTGCCTACAGCGTGCTGACGAAGCTGGCGGATGGGGCCGTGGGCTGCCTTTTTGAGGCCGATGGCATGACGCGGATCGTCTTTGCAAAATTTCCGATTGAATGGGTCAGCGATGCGAAGTTGGGTAACTAGCGAACGGTGAAAAGTAAGTGGTAAGCGGAAGGTGCTGCTTCTTATAGTGGAAGCGGCGTCCCGCCGCTTGTGTGCGTTGCTTGCAAGGTCGACGTGGATCTTGCCTTCGCCGCCGAAAACACCCAACTCCCAACGCCAAACTACCAACATTCAGATGGATTAAGTTCGGAGCCCTTCTTGTAACATGGATTGAGAGCCGGCACAAAGATCCATACACGAAGCGCCGTTGCACGCTGGAACCGTTGAGTGTTGGTAGCAACCCACGGGCGAGCGCGTGAACTGGGAAAGCGAGAAACGGTCGATTTTTCGTGGCGAAGGCTGATAAAGGAGAGCGGGCTTGCAGCCCGCAGTGGCTTGAATCGCGCCGGCGTTTGGTCTGATTTATCGCGACCTTAATTGGTGCAGCTGCCAATGACTGCGGGCTGCAAGCCCGCTCTCCTTTCCGTCACCGGTTCCCCAGAGATTCGTTGCAAGTACACGTCAGTTGGGAGTTGAGTGTTCTCTGCAACTCCATCATCGCTCCCACCACCGCAAAAGAACTCCGCCGTCCTATGGATTGTCCATGCGCCCCGGCTATACTTTCTGTGTGATCGAATCGAAACGCCTCTTCGTTGGAATCGAACTGCCCGAGAAATGCCGGCAGGAGCTCGCAGACCTGGATCCGCATCTTGCCGGTTTGCGCTGGCTGCCGGCAAGGCAACTGCACATGACATTGAGTTTCCTCGGCGAGGTGAATGCTACTCAGGAAGCACCGTTGCGTGAGGCGCTGAGCTCCGTGAAAGTGCCGCCATTCTTTTTGCCACTGGCAGGCGTTGGCTCTTTCAATTCCCGGGGCCGCCCCTCTGTTGTCTGGGCAGGCGTCGGGAAAGGACATCCTCACCTCTTTCTCCTGCATCGGCGTGTGCAGGATGCGGTGATCCATGCCGGCCTGGAGCCCGATCTAAAGCCGTTCCATCCGCACGTGACGATCGGCAGGGCCAGAGACGTCTCGAAACAGACCCTGCAGCCGTTTCTGCGCAAATACCGGGAAACTGAGTTCGACCTCTTCAACGTGACTGGCTTCACCCTGTTTTCCAGCATCCTCGCTCCGGAGGGCGCGACTCATCACGTGGAAATGAGTGTGGAGTTTTGAGATCTGGCGAGCAGGTGCACCTTACCGAGCGATCCGTCCGTCCATGTTGCCTACTGCGTCTGAAAGCGGGGTGGTTTGACTGTGGTGTGGCGGTGCAACCCCGGCTCCAAAATATGTGTCTTTACCGGCCGCGCGTCCTGCGCCGCGCCGCAACAGGCACAAGCCCTGCGATTACCAGAAGCGTGGCTGCGCCCGGTTCCGGGGCAGGGGTCACGTCGAGTTCCATGCGCAACGGCATGCTCTGTGGCCCCCAACTCGGAGCCCATCCCATGAATGACACACTGGACGCGGATGCGCCCATGGACCATCCCGGCAGGCCGGTAAATGCCGAATTTACCGTAAAAGTCCAGTTATAGTAGGTGTCTGGCCCGGTGAGTGGAACTTGCGCCACGATCCAGTAAGTCGTGTTTGGCTGAAGTGTGAAGCTGGAAGGAGCAGTGTAGGTGTAATTTCCCGACGCCTGTGGCGTACCTGGTCCGCTGAGCGCAAGCAGCGAAGTCCCGGGCAATCCGCTATCATTGGAAAACAAAGAGACCGTAAATCCCCCATTGTTAGTGGCGTTAAAGGAATCCATGGCCAGTGTCGCCGAAACGAGAATCGTTGGATCGCTGCCGGTCGTGAAAGGTTCTGCCCGGCCCTGGGCATACGGCGACGACTGGTTCACCGGGTAATCGCCATTGTTGAAGTCCGACAGATTCGATACGGCCGCAGCTCCGTAAGATTCGCAGCCCAAAGCGATAAGTGCCAGAATCGCTGCGATGAAGAACCGCGTGTACGCTGCGGATGGCGGAGACATTCGAAATGCAGGGTGCGAAGAGTCCATGGACTCGGCGTGTAGCGATTGTCTGTGTAAGTCGCACCAGCAAATCGGTGAATCGGGCGGATTTGTCGATCAAACGGCCCGGGGGGCGTTCTCTTCCGTTGACGTAACGCGCGCTATTTCCCGAAACTCTCGTCATGCTCACCAAGCCTGGCGCTCATTCCCTTTCGCTCTTTTGGCGGCTGCAGTTCGCCGGATGGGGAGCCTGCGCAGTTGTGGGTTTGATCTGGCGTTCGCTCCTTTTTTGGAACTTCTCTCATGCGCTGGTGGTCACGCTCGTCCAGGAGTCTTTTGGCTTTGCGCTTTCTTGTGTCCTGCGAGAGATCTATCGTCACCCGTCCTTCTGGCGGCAGGAGCTGCGGTGGCCAGTCGCCAGGGTGATTGGAGTGAGCTTCCTTGCCGGGGTATTGGATGTCCTGATTGTCTATGGTGTCCTGGATCGGTATGGCCTCACGGTTCAGGACTGGTCATTTCGGGAGCGGTTGGTCATGCGAATCACGATCTTCTGGCTGCTTTTTGCGGGATGGAGCCTGCTCTATTTCTGGATCAAAACCGAGTTCGCGAGCCGCGCACATCGTGCGACAGCCGAAGAAGCCCGCAACGCGGCGATGCAGGCGGAGTTGAATCTGTTACGGAATCAGCTCGATCCCCATTTTCTCTTTAACACATTGAATGGCCTGGCGGCCGAGATCCCGGTCCACCCCGAGCGAGCCCTGGCGATGACGCGCGAATTGGCGGATTATCTCCGCTATTCGCTGGAGCATCGAGATCATACCACCGTTCCACTTAGTACGGAAGTTGCCGCGATGGCCGCATATCTGCGCATCGAGCAGGCGCGCTTTGGTGATCAATTGCGGATCGATCTGATGCCGGGGTTTGACGAAAATCGGCCCATTCCTGCCTTCACTCTGCAACCGCTCGTGGAGAATGCGGTCAAACATGCTTTCCGCACTAGTGAACCACCCTGGTCCATTTCCGTCCAAGCGTCGGTGACGGAGGATTCCCTGGTGATCTCGGTACGGAACAGCGGCGCTCTCATCCCGGACTCAGCAGAACAAAGAGCCGGAGTCGGGCTGCCGTTGCTTCGCCGCCGACTGGAGCTTCTTTATCCTGGGCGGCATCATCTTTCGCTGATCCAGGATGGCGCATTTGTCGCCGCGATCCTGAAACTGGAGGGCTTGCCATGCGGATAGTACTTGTGGATGACGAGCCATTGGCCCGGCAGGCGATGAGACAATTGCTGGCAGCGCACGCTGAAGTGGAGATCGTGGCGGAAGCCGCGACAGTCGTACAGGCGCATGAGGCCATTTTGGCGGCACAGCCCGATGCGGTCTTTCTGGATATACAAATGCCCGGTGCTGACGCCTTTCACTTGCTCCGTCAATTGGCGGCGATTCCTCCGATCGTCTTTGTAACTGCATACTCGCGGTACGCCGTGCAGGCGTTCGAATTGCCTGCTGCGGACTATCTGCTCAAACCTGTGCGGCCGGAGCGCCTGGCAGAGACGCTGGTGCGGTTGCATGCGCTGGTCCGGCCCGATCAGGCATCAACGTCTGGCGCGGGAGAACCGGAGCGCATTACCTTTCGCACGCCGGAGCGGACGTTGGTTTGTCCACTGACTCAGCTGATCGCACTCGAAGCCGAAGGCGATTTCGTGCGGATTTTTGTGGAGAATGAAAAGCCGTTTCTCATCTGCCAGACTCTCGGCAGTTATCTTTCGATGCTCCCGAATCCACCGTTCTCGATGATTGGGAGGTCTCTCGTCATCAATGCCGGTCGGGTGCGCAAAGTGGAGAGCGCCAACCGGAACGAGACTTTACTCTATCTTGATGGAGTATCTTCGCCTATCTCCATCGGTCGAGCTGCGGCCAGGAGGTTGCGGATATTGATGGGAAAAGAGTGAGATCCGTAGGCATTGCGTAACCAACTCGCATTACATTGCCTTCTCGACCATAATAGCCTGAATGGATCCGTTTTTGGCAAAATCCGCTCCAAAGCTGAGGGTGGATTTAAGCTTCAGGTTGGTCATTCCCGGAATTGTCACCGTCGGAGCGGTGCTGTATCCCGCGCCGGGATTGGTGATGACGATTTCCGTCACTTTGCCGTCCTGCATTTTTGCGTAGGCTGAGGCCGGTGTGGTGCGCCACATCTCACCCTTCGCCCCGTTGTAGCGGTAGTAATTTGAGACCGTATCGAGCCGTTCATTGGTAATTCCATAGGGCCCGAGGCTTTGCATGAGCGCTTGCTTGTTCAGCCGAACTTGCGCGGGTTCCGGTTCGCGGCCTCCGGTGGCCGGGTGGACATGGCTGAAGGCGTCGCGAAAGACATCGGAAGAAACTTTCAGTGCAGCCGCAATGAGCACGACCGGGCGTCCACCGTCGCGTCGGTCGGTTTCATATCCGCCTGAGATGTTCACGGAAATCCCGTTCACCCCGGGTGGTATGGGCGAAGTCTTTTGCGTAACAGCTTGCCGGGTTTCGTTCCCGCCGAACTGTTGCTCCGTGGAATGAGGTGTATTCCGGTTTGCCGCGCTCTGGTTGTTCGGTCTTGGCGGGAGCAAGAGCTCATACATCGTCAGACGCCCGTCTCCGTCGGTATCCAGCGTCTTCAGCGACTGGCTTGCTGCCGCGATCTCGGCTGCGTCGAGATTCCCGTCGTCATTTGTATCGAGTGCATGCAGCAAAGTGAGGGCGATGTGGTCCAGCGGCGGAGGTCCCGGCGGACGGCCGTTGCGCATGCCGGACACGGTATTCCCGTATTCTTGTTCCGGTGGTGGAGGACCATTGTGCCGCCCCGGACCTGCAGAGTGGGAACGAGGGGGATGTTGTGGAGAGTCATCTTGGAAATCCTGGCCCGATTGCTCATCCATCGGAGGAGGAGGAACCAAGTCCTGGACCGTCAGTTGATCGCCCGAGTTTTTGGCGGCTGCCGCTAAGACCTGGCTCGCCGCCTCGATTTCTCGCTGGTCGATGATACCATCGTGATTTGCATCCAGCAGGGAAAGAAGAGGCGGAATTGGTGGTGGCGGACGAACGCCGTTCGGAGGGGCGGAAAATGATGGTTGAGCAGGATTCTGCGCGAGAACCATTCCGGCGGCGCTGAGGGAGACGGAGAGAATAAAGGCAGGGATTGTCGATTTCATGGCGCGATCTTGAGGGTGTCGGTTACATCAATTGCCATGAGTGTGCCTGGGGTGTGTAAAGCGAGTGTGTGGCCGGAAATGGAATATTGTTAAGGACAGGTAAAATCTCGATCTGTTTGCGTGAACTAAGCGGTGTGCTCGAAGCCCCGGGTGTCGCGTCGCGCTGTTGGAGCTGGAAGGATCACTCCTTTAGAAATCGGTTGTTCAGGTCCAACAAGGCCGGGACTCAGGCGTTGTGTTCAGCGGCGCAAAAGACGGATGGGTTAGTGCAGATCAATAATAACTGGCCTAAAATATTAATGGATAAGTTCAAGCGTCTTATGCCGCGCGCTTTTTGGGTTATAAGAGATATGTAAGTTGTATTAGGGAAAGTATGTATTGACGTGTAAGTCGAAAACCGCTTTCTTCTCGCCGCGCAAACCCTCGACAGGACCAACCACATCCCTGTCGTTTTGCTGATTCCTACCCCTGCCGATAAATGAAATACCTGCAGCTCTCACTCTTCAGTCTCGGTGCTTTCTCATTGGTTCCGACGGCGATGGCGGCGACGCTCTCGTTTGATGCTTCGTCGGATTATGACAATAACTTCCAGGAATACCTAAATCCGTCAGTTACTTCGTGGAGCAGTGACCATGGCGGTTCGCTGGAAAAGGGAGGCGGAAATAGCGCGACTGTCGCCATCTACAACACAACGGCGACCGGGGGATCCGCCGGATCGGGTGGGACTGGTGCGGCGACTCCGAATAATAATACGTTCTCGAATTTTACGCTACGCCTCGATTTCAGTACTCCTGAGCTGATAACGGGTGGAGACAGCGCGGGTATTTTCACTAAAGTCAGCGCCGATGCCACAAGCGGGTACCTCGTGGTTTTTCGCCTGTTGTCGAGCGGAACTGCTGATTTCAGAGTGTGGGATAGCGTGGGGACGAACCCGAGTACGGGTTCGTTTGGGTCGCCTGTCTCCACCCAGTCGTTCACCGTACCGGCGAGCAGCTTCGCGATTAATACGTTCTACACGTTCCAACTTACGGTTGCAGATGTGGGTAGCAACGTTCAATTCACGGGAGCTATCTTTACTCAGGGTGGTGGAGCAGAGATCGGCAACACACTTACCTACACCGATACCTCGTCCGCTTTGATCGGGCCGGGCCAGATTGGCTTCCGCTTCGGGAGCGCCACCACGACTCCGACGGCGTATGACAATATTACCATTACTCCGACGCCTGAGCCTGCAACGACAGCGTTACTCGGCTTTGCCGGCCTTGGGTTGGCCTCGCGCCGTCGACGGAGTAAGTAAGTTGCCCTGACAAAAGAATTAAGATTTGTACTTCAGCCGCGCTTTGTCAAAGGCGCGGCTGAGCATTTTTAGGGGTGATGGGGTCATCTTCCGTGGCGATCTAAAAGAACGCCTCAATAGTGAAATTGACTCCAGGACTTTGGAGGACTTCCTTTTTTCTGCATGAGTACATTTCAGGAGAGAAAAGCGGCCCGCTTTCGTGAATTACATCAAGGAGCAGATGTTCTGCTCATGCCAAACGTCTGGGATGCAGGGTCCGCTCGGATACTGACAGCGCTGGGGTTTGAGTGTCTCGGAACATCAAGCGGGGCGTCGGCCGCGCGACTTGCGCGCAAGGACGGAGAGATTTCCCGCGAAGAAGCTTTCGCTCACGCGCGAGAAATCGTGGAAGCCACGCAGCTGCCGATCTCGGCTGATCTGGAAGATGGATTTGGCGAGTCGCCTTCGCTTGTCGCGGAAACGATTCGGATGGCGATCGACGTCGGGCTTGCGGGAGCATCGATTGAGGATTCGACTGGCGAAGCCGGAGTTCCGCTGTACAGCCTGGATCTTTCCGTTGAGCGGATCCACGCTGCGGTCGAAGCGGCGCGTCGTTCATCCAGTCCGTTCACGATCACCGCGCGCGCCGAGAACTTTTTCCGAGGGGCTCCCGATCTGGACGACGCGATCAGGAGACTGGCTGCTTATGAAAAAGGTGGTGCAGATGTCCTGTTCGCGCCCGCGCTACCGGATCTCGATGCGGTTCGTGCGGTTTGCGCTGCCGTTTCCAAGCCGGTGAGCTTCATGGTGGGAATCCGAGGCAAGTGCTTCACTGTTGCCGAGCTTCGAGAAGCCGGCGTCAAGCGCATCAGCTTTGGAAGCTCCTTCTACCGGGCGGCGATGACTGGCTTCCTCAATGCGGCCCAGGAAGTGAAACAATCCGGGCGGTTTGACTATCTCGATACTGCGCTGACGACGCCGGAACTGAATCGGCTTCTCCAGAACACGCAAAATTGAGTGCCGTCGGTGAAATCTGATTTTCCGATCGGTGCCACTCAAAAGAAGAAGGCGCCTCTACCGGTCGTGCGGTGAGGCGCCCGAAATTATTTCGTAGGAGTTTGTTACTGCAGAAGAATCTGGAACGGAAACAGTTGTGCATCCATTACGCCGGCCTGCACAGCAGGGTCGCTTTCCATGATGGCGAAAGCAGCATCCTCGGTTTCGGCTTTGAAGACCGCGACGCCGAAACTGCCTTCTTCATCCTTCAGCAATGTCCGGCCGACAAAGACAACAGTTTCCTGTTGGTGCAGGTTCTGCAGGTAAGCCCAATGCTGCGCAATGACCGCGGCCTCCTGTTCGGTGGGACCTTCAGTCAACATTTCGGGCCGGGTCGCCTGAACCGTATATAGGAACTGATTCGTCTGAACGGGAAACGCATTCGCCATGCCCGAATGTGAGCCAATCGCGGGCCAGACGGCGATGCAATTTTAACCTGACGCCCGGAAGCAATGCTTTTCGCCGAGCGCCAGGCTCACTGCGGAAACTCAGTTCTTCGGGTAACTATTGCTCACGCCAAAAATGCCCCGGTGTTTCAACTGTTCATTCGACCGATCAGTCCAGTAGCCGCTGCCTTTTTTCGGAGAGTACAGATCGCGGCGATTCGCGTCTGTCGTACAGGCGCTGAAGGTGGAGGCAAAAACGGAAAGGAGGAGGAGGGAGACAAAAAATTTCACGGCGCGGATGGGAACAAAATCGTTCACAGCTGTCAATTGCCCTGCCGTTTTTGACAGATTTCCGCCCGATTTTTCAGCATGAAGCCTCTCGCGACCCTGTGAATCGGCGTCAAACGGTTCATTTTCGGCAGGTTGCAGCAAACGGGCAAAAAAAGTTGCCCCCCTCCGTTCTCCCGCTACTGTCTTCGCCCCTTACATTCCATTGATGCCATGATCATTGTTACCAAACCCGAGGCTACCGAGGAGCAGATTCAGCACATCGTCGATCGAATCGTCGAGTGGGGACTGAAGGCTGAAGTGAGCCGCGGTGCGTTGCGCACGGTCATCGGCGTCATTGGGTCCGAAGATTCGATTCGTGAGAAGCCGCTGGCTGCCATTCCCGGCGTGGAGTCGGTGACGCCTGTGCTGAAGCCGTACAAACTGGTTTCCCGCGAATTCCGCGGCGGCAATGGCTCGAAGGTCAAAATCGGCAACGTGACGATCGGCAATGGCGAGATCGTGGTGATGAGCGGTCCGTGCTCGGTTGAGACGAAGGACCAGATCACCTCGATTGCGAACGATATTAAGAAGGCGGGTGCCAAGGTGTTGCGTGGCGGGGCTTTCAAGCCGCGCACGTCGCCCTACGCGTTCCAGGGTCTGGGCGTTGACGGCTTGAAACTGCTGGCTGAAGCGCGTGAAGCGACCGGATTGCCTGTGATTACGGAGATCATGGACACGAAGCATCTCGAAGTGATGGAGCAGTACGCGGATTGCCTCCAGGTGGGTGCCCGCAATATGCAGAATTTCTCGCTTCTGAAGGAGGTCGGTCGTTCCAAGCTGCCGGTCATGCTCAAGCGTGGCATGAGCGCGACGATCAAGGATCTGCTCATGAGCGCCGAGTACATCCTTTCGGAAGGCAATTTCAACGTGCTCCTTTGCGAGCGCGGCATTCGCACTTTTGAAACTTACACGCGTAACACCCTCGACCTGAACGCCGTCCCGGTCCTCAAGGCTGAGACCCACCTCCCCGTGGTGGTGGATCCCACGCATGGTGTCGGTCTGCGCGATCATGTCACGTCCATGGCTCTCGCGGCTGTGGCGGCCGGCGCCGATGCGATCATGGTCGAAGTGCACAACTCCCCCGAACTCGCGAAGAGCGACGGTGAGCAGGCGCTTCTGCCGAATGAGTTCGAAGACCTCGTCCAGCGCGTGCGGAAGGTGGCGGAGGCTGTTGGCCGCAGCGCGTAGTAACTGACCCGGCGGAGCGGGCGATGCGTTGTAGTTAAAGCGATTTCAGTTTAAACGCAGAGCCCACAAAGGGCGCGGAGATACGCAAAGTTTGAGGGTGTTTGCACCCAGCCGTCTGCTTTGCGCATTTGCTGAGTTTGGAGATGGTCGACAGTGACCCTGATGCTCAACGTCTATTGAGTTAGCAGATGCCGCCGTGAGATATCTTATTCTCACCTCGCCACAAACTGCACCGGCTCAGACCACCGGCTCCATCGGCCGGTGTTATCTTTCATTCGCACCCGGGCGCGATAAGTTGCCCCCGAATGGACTGAGGCGGCTGGGACTTTGATTTGATTGCTGAAGGTCGTGATTTCGGGCGAGGTCCACACGTCCTCGATTTCGTAACGGCGGGGCTGACCGGCGACGTAACCGGGGATGCCGGGGGCGGAAATTTCACCGATGCGCCACTGCATCGCGGCGAAACCGGCCCCTTTCGACCCGTTGAACGGCGTGCACTGGAAGCGCAGGTCATTCACCGAGTAACCGGGCAATCCGGCGAAGGAAATCTTTGGCCGATCGGGAACGGCTGGGTCGTTTGCCTCGTCGCGGAGATACCCGAAGCCGTATCCTCGCGGGTCGCCGTCGTCCCGGGCCCATTTGCTTTCCGGACGGGTGTCCGTGCAGAAATCGGTGATGAATTTTGCGAACCCGAAGAAGTCGGGCGTGGCCAGTGTGCGCTTCCAGTTGCCATCGGGGCCGCCGTTTGTCGGGTTGCGATAGAAGGCGCCCTTGTCGGAGGTGTGAGGATTGAAATCCCACAGACATTGATCCAGTTCCGGCCAGGCCAACTGATAGCCTCGCGGATGAATGATGCTGGCGAATTCGTCCACGACCTGTCCCACCTGTCCACCATTTGGCGCGGCGTCGGAGCAGAGGAGATCGAGCAGTTCGCGGCAACGATTCTTGTATTCCAACTGCAGGCCGGGGTTATCCAGGCACCGGTCCTGATCGATTCGTCCGCTTTGATGACCCTTGGGGATGAACATCATGTCGAGGTCCCATGGGATGACCGTCCAATGTCCGTCGGGCCGATGATAGAAATAGTGGTTGTCACCTTCGCGCAGGTCGACATTTCCCACGAGCCGATTGATGGCGTGGAAGGAGTAAAAGGACGGCATGTCCATGTGCTCCCGCCACCAGGCTTCCGGTTGTCCGTTGCGCGAGGCGTCGCGGAAGCTGTTCCAGTCGGCGCCATCCTTTGGTTGATCCGGCGCCTGGTGCTTGCGGTCTCCATTATCACCGGCGATGCGATAGACATTTCCTTCCGGCAACTTGCGCGTGCTGAGGAAGCCGCCGTCCGGTTCTTCCACGACGAGATAGAGTCCCCAGAGATCGCCTTCGTATTGATTCTTTGCGGATGCTTCTTCCGCGCTATCGATCACTCGATACTGCACGTGCCGCACCCGCGGGCTCGGTACGCCGGCCAGTTCATAGAGACGGAAGGAGACCGCTTCATCGAGCCCGGCCATGCCGCGATTGGACTGCACCCACGGGCTGGCGCAGGCATTCATCGGCATGTTATCCCAGAAGTGGGCGAACTTGCGGCCCCATTCATCGCGGCCGTCGAAGTTATGGCCGCGATCGAATTTGAATCCCCACTTATTCTTTCCGGAGACAAACGTCGAAGCCTGTCCGCGATTGTGAAACTGCACGTTATCGTAGACCCGGCCATCGTCGCCAACGATTGTCCCGCGCACCTTCTTCTTATTGTAGCCGCCGTCCCATTGGCTGTGAGTTACGTCGTCTTTGTTTGCGATGAGGATCAGCTTGGGCAAGGTCTGCATGAGACCAGTGGGGAAAGTCAGTGGTGGTGTCTTGCCCGGCTCAATGGAACCCGTCCAGGCCGGAGCCCCATTATAACAAAAGGCCGCAAAATTCGGGCAATCGTCGTCATCGTACGGAACACGCACCTTGAGCCCGGCATTGTCTTCGGCGATGATTCGATAGCGGATCAACCGGCGGTGAGCGCTGACCGACCCGGGGAGGACTGCGGTGAAGATCGAATCCGAAGCGCGGGCATCGCCGTCCTTGCCGTCGTCGTGCATCGGCACTGCTGTCCAGCCTGTGTCGTAGGCATCGTCGTTTCGGCGGATATAGGCGCCGGGTTCGACGATCTGGTATTCCAGTGTGACGGAATGCAATCCGGCGGGCGACCGCACGCGGGCGCCGATGGCCAGCGTCTGACCGGTGTGTGGAACGAGGGGCGCGTGTGCGACCTGGTCCACGATGGGCGGCAGCTTTTCCGAATAGGCGGAGTTTTGCGCACCCGGTGTCGGGTGCATGTCCGGTTTGTTTCGTTTGTCCGGGGATTTGGCTTCGCCCGAAATCACGGGATAACCCGAACTCCGCCAGGACGCCGGGTTGTCCGCGGGCATCTTGGGATTGATGCGCTCGAGCGAGGCTCCGACGCCATCCGTTGCCGTCGGCCAGGGGAATCCTGCGCCATAAGTGAAAGATTCCACGACCGCGCCATGTGCATCGCGCAACTCGATCTTCTCTCCGCGGCTGCGGAGAGAACCTTCAAATGGCCCGATCGCCTTCTTTCCGAATTCCTGGGAAAACTGTTCCAGGTTCTGCGCAACTATGATGTAGCCGTGCGGGTCGATCGATGTGCCTGCGGGGAAAGTGAAATGAACGCCTTCCGTAAATTGCCAGTTGGCCAGATCCACCGCGGCGTCGGTGGAGTTGAACAACTCTATGAAACGCGTGTGCTTGGTCTTTTCCGGCGGATCGAAATAGACTTCGTTAATTACGACGCTCGTGGTTTCCGCTGCGTGAAGGCGCAGGGCCGCAATCGCGGCGAGGAGACCGGTGGTGCAACAGCGAAGGAAGCGGTTGGATCTGGACACGGGGAGGTTTTGAAACGCGGGAATGTGGCCGAAGTCGGGCTCGCGGACCAGTGTAATTGCGGCCTGGAGCGAAGGTGGATGAAGTTTAACGCAAAGGGCGCAAAGAACGCGAAGGATCGCAAAGATATTTAGGGAGGGTATGGCGCTTTCGGCGAATTCATTGCGGTGCGGTATGAGTCTCACTGGCACGGATGTTTTTACCGTGCCGACGGCATTGTGTTAGACACCTCTCAGGAAAAGCCGTTGCTATAAAAAAGCGGGCGGACTTGGTGACAAGTCCGCCCGCCGAGAGATGTGCTTTCGAAGCGGATTCCTTACAGCGTCTTTACATAGATCTCGCGGAAGGCCACGGGATCGTTATGACCGGCGAAGCCGAAGAATCCGCTTGGCCGATCTTTTCCAGGATGTGGTGAATTATGCATGAACATGTCAGGCGTAATCTTACTGACATCGGCAGATGTGATGACCGTGCCATTGAGTTCTACTTTGATCGTTGGCCCCTTGACCGTGACTTCGTAGAAGTTCCAATCGCCGACCGGATGGAGGTAACCGCGATGAGCGGCGACCTGGCCGTAGACGGAGCCGCAATATTGGCGGGGATCGAGTTTGGCATAGCTAGGTGACGTATCGTCCAGCACCTGTACTTCGCACATGCCGGCATACGCCGTGTCGCCTTGCCCGGGATAACGAATGGCCAGGCCGTTATTGCCTGCCGGCGGGAGCTTGAATTCCACGCGCACCACGAAGTCGGTCAGCTCCGTCTTGTTATAAATCGTGCCGCCTTTGTGCGGCTGGCAGACGATTGCGCCGTCCTTCACTTCGTATTCGTCAACTGGACCGCCCCAGCCTTCGAAATCTTTTCCATCCCAGAAAGGCTTGAACCCTTCAGCATTGTGACTGGCGAGGATCTTGTTTCCTTCGTCCGAACCGATGTCACGGATGAAGATATTCCGCCAGCGGATCTCGCCGCCGTGAGTCTGGAGTTCGATCGGTCCACGCACCGGCACGGGCATGGCGCGATCGTAGTAGTTCTCGATGAGGGCGTGATCGACGACGAGCTTCTCATTCAGCCACACGCTCACACGGGAGCCGACCATGATGACGTGGAGCTTGTTCCATTCACCGAAAGGCTTGTCGGCCAGAACGAGAGGATCTTTCCCCGGAGCGCCGGGGCTGTTGTTCCAGAGGCCGCCGGAGCCTTTATCCGCGCCGAGATTGAACTTGGCCTTTTCCGTATAGTCCCAGATCTGTACCTGGGGGCAGCCGCGGAGATACACCCCGGAATCGGCGAGCGGTACGGTCTTGTATTCCACGAACAGCTCAAAATCACCGTAATCCTTCTCCGTGGTGGCGTAAGCGCCCTTGCCATCGTTCACCAGTTCGCCGTTCTCCGCGTGCCAGTGCTCGCGCATCGTCTTATTCCAGCCCTCGATCTTTGCCGTGCGATCCGCTTCCGGCATGGACTCAAGCTTGCGAGGATCAAAGGTATCACCGCCGCGCCAGCCGGTGAGGTCCGTGCCATTGAAGAGCGCGGTGAATCCGGCGGGAGGAGCATTGTTATCGGCCATCGCATGATGACCCAGGGGAGCGAGGGCCAGAAAGGCCAGGCCCGCGAGCAGGCGGGACGGCGTCCCGAGCGCGCGAAGAGAGTTGGGAAGTGTCATAATCAGGAGCGGTTTCCTATGTGGGGGTTGCTGTTGGGAACAAGCGGCCATCGCGTCATATCTTAGACGCCCGGCAGCAAAATGATTAAATTCGCGGCAGATTTTAGCAAAAGCAGATGATTGGCGAACGAGGCTCGCGAACCGGTTCTTCTACTCGTTTCTCGCGCGTTTTCGATCCAATTCCGTGTGCCTTCCGAGTTGCCGACCTCGCTGCTTGCTGTTCTGGTGAACCGGTGTCCGCACCGAAGCTGAATCTCTATGACTTGCTGCCCCGCGATGGAAAGGCGGATGCCGATCTTTTGCTGGGTAAATTCCTCGAATACGTCGAGGGAGCTGGCTTGGAACTTTATCCGACGCAGGAGGCGGCCATTCTCGAGCTGTTTGCGGATCGCAATGTGATTTTGAATACGCCCACCGGCTCGGGCAAGTCGCTCGTCGCCGCCGCTGCTCATTTTCATGCGCTCGCGAGTGGCAAACGCTCGGTCTACACGTGCCCGATCAAGGCGCTCGTGAACGAGAAGTGGCTCGCCCTTTGCCGAGAATTTGGACCGCAGAATGTCGGGCTGAGTACCGGAGATGCCACCGTGAATCACGACGCACCGATCCTCTGTTGCACGGCGGAGATCCTGGCGAATATCGCCTTGCGCGAGGGGGCTCGGGCGGAGGTGCGCGATGTGATCATGGACGAGTTCCACTACTACGCCGATCGCGAGCGTGGCGTGGCCTGGCAGGTGCCATTGCTCACTCTTCCGCAGTGCCGCTTTCTCCTCATGTCGGCCACGCTCGGCGAGACGGCATTCTTTGAAGAGGAGCTGACGAAGCTGACGGGACGCGAGACGGTAATCGTACGATCCGAAACGCGGCCCGTGCCGCTGGAGCATGTCTATTCCGAGACACCGCTGGCCCAGACATTGGAAAGCCTGATTCAGGAAGGGAAAGGCCCGGTGTATGTCGTCCACTTCACTCAAGCCGACGCCGCGCAAAGCGCGCAGGATTTCACGAGTATCAATGTTTCCACCAGGGACGAAAAGGCAGCGATTGCCAGCGAGCTGGAGGGCGTGAAGTTCAACAGCCCGTACGGTCCGGAGATCAAAAAATGGCTGCGCCATGGGATCGGCCTGCATCATGCCGGGCTTCTGCCGAAATACCGCGTCCTCGTGGAGCGCCTGGCTCAGAAGGGGCTGCTCAAGGTGATCTGCGGTACGGACACGCTTGGGGTTGGGATCAATGTCCCGATTCGTACCGTGCTCTTTACGAGGCTATGCAAGTATAGCGGGCAGAAGACCGGTATCCTGAGTGCGCGTGATTTTCATCAGATCGGCGGACGCGCGGGACGCAAGGGATTCGACCACATCGGCTGGGTGGTGGCACAGGCGCCCGAGCATGTGATCGAGAACCTGCAGCTCGAACAAAAGAAAGCCGCGACGGGGAAGAAGTTCGTCAAACGTCAGCCGCCGGAAAAAAACTTCGTAAATTGGGATAAGCAAACCTTTGCCCGGCTTATCACCGCGCCGCCCGAGCGGCTGACTTCGCAGTTCCAGGTCACTCACGGAATGCTGCTGAACGTTTTGAGCCGCGAGACGCATGGTTGCGAAGCGATGCGTGATTTGATCTCGCGCAGCCATGAATTGCCCAAGGCCAAAAAGGCGCATCGAAAACGGGCGTGGCAATTGTTCCGCGCGCTCGTCGATCGAAAGATCATCGAATTTATCCCTGAAACAAAACAGGGCGCCTATCTACGGGTCAATGTCGACTTACAGGAGGACTTCTCGATGGATCGCGAACTCTCGCTCTATCTCCTCGAGGCGATTCCGATGCTCGATCCTGAATCGGACGGCTATCCCCTGGACTTACTAACCCTCGTCGAATCGATCCTGGAGAATCCCGAGGCCATTTTGCGCAAGCAACTCGACCGGGTAAAATCCGAAGCGATCGCCGAGATGAAAGCGCAGGGAATGGAATACGACCAGCGGATGGAGGAACTCGAGAAGCTCGAATATCCAAAACCCAATCGCGATTTCATCTACTCCACTTTCAATGCTTTCGCCGACAAACATCCGTGGGTGGGGCAGGAGAACATCCGCCCGAAATCGATTGCCCGCGAGATGTTCGAGCAATTCCGTTCCTTTGCCGACTATATCAAGATCTACGAACTGCATCGTGTGGAAGGGCTGCTGTTGCGTCATCTTTCCGCCGTGCACAAGGTGCTCGCGCAGACGGTGCCGGACACCGCGAAGACAGAGCTGGTTCGCGAGATGGAAGTCTATCTAAGGGAGATGCTGCGGCAGATTGATTCCAGCCTGATTGATGAGTGGGAGAAGATGCGTGATCCCAATTACCAGGAAGCAGCGCCGGGCAGGGAATTGCGCCCACCAGGCGCCGAAGAAGCGGCACGCGACATTACTCGCGATACCAAGACCTTCACCGCCGCGATTCGCAACCAGATCTTTACCTTCCTCCGCGCTCTGGAAAATGGCGCTTATGAGCAGGCGATCTCCGGGTTGGCTGCGCCGCAGGAGATCGAGGGAGCGGAACTGTGGACGATCGATCGATTGCGTCAGGCATTGGATGCCTATCGCGCGGAGCACGAGCGCATTCGGCTCGATCCCGCTGCCCGTCATGCTGGACATACCTATGTACGCGTTTCGGAGGAAAAACGTTACTGGCACGTTCAGCAGATGCTCGTTGATCCCGAGGAAGCGAACGATTGGGTCGCGGAATTTGTTGTCGACCTCGACGCCTCACGGAACCTGGGCGAGCCGGTGATGAGCCTCGCCCGCCTGGGGGCTCTGGTGTAGTAACACAGGCCGCTGTCAGGGAAGGCTCCTCGCTTTGTCCCGGACAAAGATGAAGCCAGATTAACTTTGGTGCGTCACTTGCGCCAAGCTGGCGGGGAGATGGCGACGCCAAGCTGAGTAACGGCACAGCGCTGGACGGTAGCGGAAGCCGCCGCCGTGGCGTGTGGCGCGTTCGCTGTCGTGCGTGATCAGGCCATCCTTCCAAAACAGGCAGCACGCAGAAACTCCTGCTCGGTTGCGGTGGATTCACCAAATGGACTGTGACTATGCCGAATACAATAGTGCGTGTCGTAGCTGTCGATTTCGAATCCGGAATGGCTGCGGATCTTCGCCACCTGCGCCTCGTTGAGCTGGTCATGTCGCAGCCACATCGGCGAAGAGACTGCTTCTTGGAATCCAGCTCTGAGATATCTGCGGCCCGCGTTGCGCGAAATATCGATCCACATTTCCTCCAAAGGCGGTGGCAGGCCATTGTTGACCTTGGGGAGTGCGGAGTGATCTTTGCCGCCGAATTCGTATTCCATCGGCTGTTGGGCGTTCTGCCAATGGTAGTAATCCGCTGAATGGAGAAATGCCTGTTTCGCAGAAAGTCGCATCACAAGCGCTGCTATGATTTGGTTAAGATCGGCGAAGGGCGCATCAGCGTTGATGCACATTAGATCAAGGCGATGATTTGCGATGGGCGAGAAGGAAATCTCGCGGAACAGCGAACCCCGAATGTGGAAGTGCTCCGCTCTTTGCAGCGATCTCCAATTGTTCAAACCGCAGAATTCCCGTCGGGCGAAGCCGTGCGTTTGGAAGACAGCCAGAACAGTCTGAAATACTGCGAAGGGGTTCAAGCTGCGATAGTCGAATGTCAACTGGGCGTGCGACTTCATATGGCGGTGCTGCGGTCTAGAGACTCCAAACTGAGCGGCCGCGAAGAGACGGAATGACTGCCGCGCGGCGGGCACTTCGCAGAACAGCAGACATGACAGCCCGGAGCGGTTCGCTGCAACGCATGGCTAGGCCACGGTCGTTCGCGGTGACGCCCGGCAGAAAACTGCTGGAAGACGCAGCAATGGAACTCCGAGTGAGACGACGAGAAAGGGAATGACAAAGCCGCTCTTGAGAGCGTGGATGAGGTCGGCTGAGCCACGCTGCTCGAAGAAGGTTCGGACGAAAATGGAGAGCGGCCAACTGACAACGAAAAGCGCCGCTGACGATAATGCTGCGCGAGTGGTGATCGGAACGCCGAAGCCGCGGCAAATGCCGCAAAAGGCCAGGGGCAGGAGTGCCCAAAACAGCGGCACGGCAAACAGGAGAATCCGGAGGCGACGAAAACCTGCATCAAAGTCGTCGCCGCCGAGAAAGGCGACCGTGCGCAAACCTGATGGGCCTGTGGCAAAGTAGAGATGGAATATAAAATCGACCGCGAGATAGGCGGCAACGCAGAAGGCCAGGAGGGAGAATGCAAAAGGGAACGGCTGGCGAACACAAGCGACCCAAAGGGCCCAAAGGAAGAATGCGAAAGTGCAAATCGGAACGGCCCAGTGAAAGTAGCCAATCCACGCAAGACCCGCCCAACCGCCGCGAAGCTCTAACTCGGCACGCCAGGCAATGCCGGAGGAAAGAGCGAGTAGAAGTAACGTGACGCCCGGAAGCCAGCATTGTCCGCGTTCGTTCATAGGTGAGGGGTGAAGCGGCCTGACGCATGAACGCCCGGCGCCTTTTGCGGCGGGGCGTTGTCAGGCGACGTTGATTGCATGGTACTGTGACGCCGAAGGGGAAAAATGATGCCGTGTTTTGTCGCGAGTTTCGAGAAGGAAAAAGAAGCTGCGAGCGAGAGCCAGGTGTGGTCAGGTGTCATTTGCTTGTGACTCCGTCTGACTCTTCTCGAATCAACCTTCGAATCCTTTCGACCTCTGCTTTATCACCGCGGGCGCTGGCAGCCTCAAGCTGTGGCTCGTATTTCGCCTCGACCGCCCTCCGTCTCATATAGTCACTTCGGTATGTTGGGTGGATCTCAGTGGTTGCCAAATGCCCGCACCACTTCGGAAAATCATCATCAAAGACTGAATGAGTCTTGTGGATATAGCGATGGTCCAACTGAAGAAGCGGATAAAATGCCATCCCGATAAAGTCATGCCGGTACTCGTTGTAGTATGAGCCAAACCTCGGCTGCCATATGATGCAGTCGTGCATTAACACGCCGCCGGGATACCTGCGTCGCCCATCTGAAGCGAAAGCCGGGTCATAACCGCCAAAAGCTGCGTCCAGAAAATATAAGCCAATATAGGCCGCGAAAAACGCGGAGGCGATCAAAAGCGGGTTAGGCCAGGACTTCATCAGTATAATCTCCAAAGTTCGGCAGCTGCGAAAGCCGGTACGATGGTCGCGCAGGCGAAGGTGGTGGTGCAGGCGGCATGACAGCCGGAGCGGTCCGCTGGAGTGCCTGGTTCGGCGAAATTAGAAGCGGTTGGTGAATTTGTGAGGTAAAAAACTATAAACCAGTTTCCAGAGCCGCTGGGCTGGCTCGAACGTTTGTTTAAAGTCGTGGTAACCGCGGCCGTAGCGGAGAATCGGACCGTCCACCTTTTTGGAAGGAGCATCTGGCGGATGCCACTCAATCGCAAGGCAATTTGCGTCGCAGATTGATGTAAGACGAAGACGGGAGGCGAGACGCTCAAAATCGATGGACGCAACTACCCCCTGCAGCATCTCAAGCTGAGACGCATCCAGCTGAGTCTCGTATTCTGGCTTGATCGGAAACCATCCGCCACCCCTGCGTTCAACCAGTCGCTGGCTAAGATGCCCGCCGAGTGCGATCTCGGCGATGCAGCCATGGTGAATTGGGGACAGCCCAGGTGTAAAAGTCACCGTGAGCCAGGAAGGATTGGTGCTCATGCGCCCAATGTTTCCAATCGGCGCTTCGTTCATTGGGTCGTTGCGAAGCGCGACAAATGCGGCGTGAGGGACTGAACAGAAAAAAGATCCGTCCGGTCGCGGTCGGAGGGTGCTGGTAAGATGGTGTAGGTGATGTCGGTAAACTGGCCGAGCGCGCCTCCCCGAAGGCGGTAAGGAAACCGAGTCTGTGGATCGGCCCATATCTGGACGGATATGCCTTTGAATGTCTGGGTGAAGCGCAGGTAAGGATGACCGCCGATCTGTTCGGTGGCTTCCGGTGTGGCGCGGCGAATCGAGGAGAGAAGCTGACGCATGGTTGGGCGAGGGTCGAAGGAGGCGGCAGGAGCCTGTGGAACGGACGCGGCCGCGGTGTTGCCGTCGAATACCGCGACGAGCGTTTTTGGCTTGGGAGGGGACTGGACTTCCATGCGCCAGCAGTTGCCGCTGACAGCGTCAACCTCGATGAATGTAACGACACCGCGCTGATCATGGGTGATGGTGCGCCAGGCGATCTGGGCGGGTAGTTCGTCGCCGCCGTTGGCGTGCGGCGGGTATTTCGTGTAAAGCCAATAACTTGCGGCAATTAGCAGTAAGACGATGATAAACGTTCGCATTTTAGTGACGAGTTGAATCGCCTGCCGACCCCAGGCTCAGCGACCGCGCAAGGTGAAGGCAGGCGCGGTATCTACGATAAGCCGCGCCACCCGGGGTGGTTCGCAGCGGCGCATGGCTGGACGACGTTGGGTTCATCGGCAGACGAAATCGTAATCAGGTTCAGTGTGCCCTCGCGAGAGTCACACTGCGCTCGGCGAAGATCATATTCAAGCCTGACGACCTGAGTTTAGCGGTTCGCTGAGGCGTATGGGCAATCTAGGCTTCAGCGCGGCAATTCTGCCTGAACGCGCCCTTTCATGTCGGCATAAGCTGCGCGGATCAGCTTCGTCAGAGCCACGGCATCCACGGTTTGTCCCGGCCTGAGTTTCACATGGCGCATGAACTTCCCGGTGCCCTCCAGCAAGTCATCGGGATCCGAGATCGTTGCACCTCGAAAGAACCCGACATTCACGTGCGCGCGGAACGCATTGACGTAGGCAAAACCTGCGTCGCCTATGCAAACGGTCGGGTGACCATCATGCAGAAGCTCTCGCACATCATCTCCACACTTTCGCATGACTTCGAACCAGCGCTTCGCAATCTCGCCCAATTCGCCCGTGTGCTCTTCCATCCAGGTTTCGATGGCGGGATCTCGCTGAACTGAACCGGGGAATCGCAGGAGTTGGGTCATGATCGTTCCTGGCCTGACGTACCCAATCCCGCAATTGCGGGAGACGGTGTAGAGCTGGTGTGATTGCTCAAGCGGAGGCTGTGACAACCCGAAGCCATTCGCTGCAGCGCATGGTCAGGCTTCGCGGGCTTTCGGCTTGCGGTGATACATCTCATTGTCTGTATAGGTGTAAGTGAGAGAGATGCGATTGGCGGAGATGACAAGGATACGATAACGCGCGAACCGGCCGGTTGAATTCCAATGAGCGGCAAAAGACAGCACGCTACCATCCCAGGCGGTCTCGAAAATATCTGCTTGTTCGCCGTCGTCGCCGTCGCGAGCTTGAACGGAATACGTCTCCCCGGTGCGCTCGATCACAAACTCGACTTCGCTCGCATACTCGTCCGCGCTGAACCAAGTTCCTACGAGCAGGCTACGCTTTGCTCTTTTCTTCGTTGGAGTCTTGGCTTTCACGGGACGCGTGTTCGCTGCGGTAAACGGTTGGTCGATATTGGTTTCAATGATTGATCCAGTGCTGAAGAAGGCGTGTTTTTTGGTCGGTGGGAATCTCAGCACGTCCATCGGCATAAAGCGTGACTGTCAGATCATTGTAGGAACTCGCGCCTCCGGTTATCGGTTCGTCGAACAGCCAGGTGAGATAAACGTGAGCCGCGACGAACTTGCCGTCGTCGCTCAGCATCGCTCGCAACCGGGGAGCGCAATCGCGACCGCGGAGCAAAATGAGACGCGGAATAAGGCTCGATGATGATGGAATGAGCAACCCGATCTGACCGCTCCATCGTACTTGATCGTTGCGAATACATGAAGCCAGTAGCGTTGGTGCGAAAAGCCAAACGACTATTGCAACGACGGCGGCCGATGCCACGCCCCAAAGAAGTCGACTGCGAGCGGTGGTGCGGTTCATAACTCCCCATATCACGCAAGATGCGCGAAGTCGCCTAACAATTCGAGTTGAGTGACGGCGGAGCGGTGCGTAGAAGGTGGGAGGGAGGCTCCCGCTGCGCCTGGATTAGGCGTTGCGATCATATGGGAGTTTGAGCTTTGAGATGCTTGCAGTATGCCGATACCGAACCGTCCCAATGGCACTTGGAACAACGGCCTGATACGAAGGAGTGTTCACACGGTTCGTAGCCGTAGAGTAAATGTGAGCACTCCGGGCACAACTGAGCCATGCGAGAGCGCTCTGCAAAATAGATACTGCCACATTCATCGCAGGTCTTGGTTAGGGGATCAGACATGTAAGCGTTGAAGTCGCTAGTTCAGCGACGGAGCAGCGCAGCGAGAAAACGCCGCAGACGGGACCAGGCTCCCTCGCTCCGTTCCATTCGCGTCTTTGGAAAGCGTAACTGTGCCTTAAGTCGGTGAGAGCGAGTGTGAACATCGGTAGTTGCCTAACAATTTTAGGCTCAGTAGCCGCAGCGGCCGCGCAGGCTAAGGCGGTTGAGCAGCCGGAGCGGCTCGCTGAGCTTCGTAGCGCTAGGCCTTGCGGCTGAGTTCATTTCGGTGGCGAATAACGAATGCTTCGAGTAACCCGAAAACGCTCTCGTTGGTTTCGGCCATTTGCTCAGAAAAAGTTGCGAGTTGGTCGTCAGGGTCAACTCGCTCGAGACACTCTACCGATGTACTGGCACCTTGCTGTAGGGCGGGGCGGCAGATGAGAGACGCGGCGGTGCGAAATAGATCGGCCGTGGCGAAGGCTCCGATGGACTCCAAGGCAGCCGCGGTTTCTGCGGATACCTCTGGTGAACTGTCGGTGTTGTAAAAAAACGAGGTCAAACCGCCCATCGATTCGGCTGTGTCGAAAATGTAAGCACGGAAAACGGTTCGCTCGATTGGCGAAAGTGATTCAACCCCTTCGGCTTGCACAACTCTGGCAAACAGATTCGCAAACATCTACAAAGTTGATTGGCTCCGGCATTGGTTCACTCATGTCAAATCGGGGAGCGATGACTAAAGACCTTGAGTTTACCGATAGGCTGGATCGCCATGTCAGCCGCCCGCGCGAACTCGGAATTCGTCGTTGCTGTAAATCTTGTACGGAAGTTCACGAGCGTCCTTGCCGAAGGTCTCGTCAATCCGAAAGCCATTCGTCTCCAGGTTGATGTGCTCCCTTTTGATTTCCTTGAGGCCGTGCTTCGAGACGCGATAAGTAATGATGACGCCGCCGGGGATATATGTTTTGATGATCGCTTCGCCATTTTTGGCGCGTGTGATGCGCAAATGAAGCCGGTACTCGATGGCGCCAACCTCGACATATTTACCGTCAGAGCGCCGGAGAAAAATATCCCATGGTCCGTTACCTCTGTGCCCAAACAAGGAGCGATCCCCATAGGCAACATCTTCAATGCCGTCTTGATCAAAGTCGGCGTGTATCTCTAATACCTTTTCATAAGGTTGATACTCGTTCCAGAAGGTGGTTGCCGGATTTGTCACAACGCGGGGCAACTGTGGTTGATCCTGCGCGGCAACAAATCGTGGAGCAAAAAGGAGAAGTGCGATGAGTATTCGCATATGAGGTATCTTGCGCCTGACGAACCCAGGCTGAGCGACGCCAGTTGGCGAGGCAAGACGAAACTTCCCGGGTGGATGTACCGCCAATCTGCGTTCGATCGAGCGTGTGACTACAGCGTGACGAGATTCACTTGCTCCAGAGACGAAGCGTACTAGTCCTTTCCTGGCGAGATGACGATCAACTCGGCACTATGGGGCATGCGTTTCCCCGGGAAAAATGTTTGAATCCCGCGCGATCGACATGGGTCTTCCCATGATGCCGTCATGATGAACTGTGCAAACGAAGCCCTCCTCCTGACCATCGTGGGTTGGCTGCCTGGCGGGTATTGTACTAATAGACGTCGTCTCTAGTTACTTTAAATTGCGGTGGAGAGTCGCCGTGTGCGGGTGCGCAGGAAACGCCCTCTTTGTATTTTTCGTTTCCGAAGACTATGTCGCGGCGCTTCCAGTTGATTGGAATTCGAGGAATCGTTCTGCTCGATCACGTGCAGACTCAGCCGGGTCGGGATGGTGCACTGTGAAGGCGAGAAGATCGAGATAGAACTTGCGGCGTTCGACCGATAGAGCGGTGTTCAAATGCGATTCACCATCCAAACAGCATGCGGGGTCGGACGGCGGCGTAAAGACGCCACCAATTCCTCCACGTAGTTTATGCGTTCCAGCGTATGCACGAGCGGTCCCGGCGTGCCTAACTCGGCATCAGGAAAGCGCTCCATGACCGCGAAGAGTTCGGGGATCGCGCGCTCTGGCGATGGCAACTCCATCAGCGCTTCGGTGAGTCGATAGAGTTGATCCGGCACGTTGTCTCCAAAGTCCCGATCTTCAAGGGCGCGAAGACCAGAAATGATTTCGTCGTAGGTCATGAGTTTACGAAATGAAAGGGTGCCTGCGACTCCACACTCGGAGAAGACGGTCCGGCCGCGCAAGGAGCCGGAGAAGGGCGGCATGGGATAAGCCTGCCGGACGGGAGGGCGCGGCCATCAGGTCCCGGGAGGCGTTGCAATCATTTGACTTCGTAAAGCACTTCTGTCGAGTCGGATTCGTTGTTAAGGCCCATCGAGTAGAGTGGGCACAAGTCGGGGCGCGGCTCGAAATACCACTTATCGTCCGTGTCCTTGAGGACGTGGTAACGCATGCGCTGTAACTTGCCGAGTGCGGTCTCAACGATGATATCCACAAACATGTTTTCGTTGAAATGGCCGAGTGCGTAGGCGGCAGAGCCGGGACCGTCCAAACTGAATCCACGCGCCTTATAGCATTTGATGATTCGCGGTGGCTTTTCGGATTTGTCCTCCGCGGCTTTGTAAGGACCGTCGGCCATCTGCTTTTTGAACTCTGCATACGTTTTGTTGCCTTCTTCGCCGTAGATCGGGCGCACGAGAGTCGCGAGCCAGGCCTTCGCGTCACGATTGATGTAGGCCGCGACGGCATCACAGGCGACGCCTTCGGGAGTCTTTTGGCCGCTTGGAAGATCAGCGGCGAGAAGCGTGGACGACAGAAATAGGGCGAGCAGAAACAGGTGCGCTTTCACGGGAGACTTGGATTTGAGGACACTCATTGCGGCTTGATTACCTGCTTCTGTCCGTCCTGGTTGACCAATGTCAGGGAAGGGGTTGTGCCTCGGGCCAGAACCTGAATCAGTGTCGGATTCGAATCGCCTACCAGGCTCATTGCCGAACCGTCCTCAATCGCACTGATTTTTACGTTCGGGGCGCCCTTTGAATTAATCAGCCGAAAGAGCACGGTTTCGGGATAACCCTTCGTGCCATCCGGCATCTTCACCTCGGGATCCGCCGGGAATACCTTGAGCTGAGCACGAACGCGCCCTTGATCATCCACAAGTTCCAGTCCACGAACACGAAGCACTGGTGGCAGGTCCGGAGTCGTGGCTGAGTTGGCGCGGAATAAGACGGACATCAGGACGAAGAGATTGAGCACCGTCAGACCGATGGCAAATCGTTGAATTTTCATAGGGGAAAGGCCTTAGTCCGGTTTGGAGCGAAAGTTGTCAGAGAATTGTCAGTGTTTGGTAAAAAGCTAAGCGTAGGAACGATGCATCCATACGAAAAAAGCTCAGCGACCCGGAGCCCGGGATGCATGAGTTGCAATCGCGACGCTCGCTCCCGCTGGCTTCGCTGCAGCGCATGGTCAACTGGCCACTGTGTCACGCTCCTTCCAGTATATCCTCCAGCTCTGATAGCGGACAATCCGATTGGCTGGAATCTGAAATAGAACCAGGCCTGCGTCCAGCATGTCGGCACAAGCCAGGAAAGCGTTGAAGGCTGAAATATACGCAGCCCAGCCGGATGAGACTCCTGTAACCGCTGACACCAAAAGCGGAATGATGCTGACGATGAGTAGAGGCATGAGCAGGATGGCGACCAAACGATTGCGGCTCAACTCGCCATCATAGTTTGCGTAGAAACCTACTGATGGCCAAAAGCCCAGAATGGAATGCGGCGAACGCCCCGCCATCGGGTGGACTAGCGCATGGATCAGCTCGTGGACGACGACGATACCGGCGAACGAAAGTAGAAAGGCCGAGAGGGATAGTGCGGGTGTAATGTCCCGCAACGGCGTAATGAGGAGCCAAAGCGCCGCGACCGCTACGGCCGCGACCACACCGACCGGTAGCGCGAGAAGATTTCCGAGCCAGGGCGGTGGCGCGCGCAGTGACCTCCACGACGTGTCGGGGACGAAGTCTGGTGAACTGGGTACGGGGCCAAGGTGAAAGCGCATGTGCAGTGAGCGCCGTTAGGCGACTTACACCTCGTAAGCCTGGTGAGACATCATTTGAGTGTCTTCCAGAGTTCGCCAACTTTGTAACGGCGCAAAACCGGGTCGTCGGGGGTATCGCTGCCGTTATCCATCGTATTCGCAACGAGAATAATCATGTCAGGCTCCTGACACCAAACTTCAGCACTAATGAAAGGACTCTCGTCGGAGCCTGCAAACCACTGAAATTTGTGATCGGCGATGGAAATAATATAAAAGTAGTAGCGCCATGGGTTTTTGGCGTGCCCGTTTGCCCTCGCGGGAACGGCAGCAATCAGATATTTGCTATCGGCTGTCCATCGCGCGCCCTCCACTGCCTCGGCGAGCTTATCGGCATAGACAACATCTCCCGCGCGATTCTTGATGGTGAATTCGGTTCCATGAAGACCCTCGTCCGAACGGAAGGAAACAAAATCGACGGCAAGGCTGCCATCGGGTGAGAAGTGGCCTGTCGCCATGGAGACATCCGCGAAGGCGCTGATTTGTAATGCCAGAAATAGAAAAAGCACTCCTATTACACTCAGCACTCTCAACCTCGATGACTGCGGAAGGCTGGCGCGATGGTTGCACGGCTGAAGATAACGGGAGCAACTGGAGTGACGGCCTGCGGAAGCCGCCTGCCGCGGTGTAGGGTTAGGCGATTCTAGTGTCATGGATGTTGCTTGATGACTCTGAGTTCGGTGGGGTCTCCAGGCCGGAGGACGATGCGATGACGGTCGTGTTTATTCACTGGACACCATGATAGCGTCAATCTTGGCGTTTAACAGCCCTGACGAATTTCTGAGCCAACTCTCTAAGTCATGTCCGTGGGGACGAACATCCCCTGAAGCGCCGCGTAACTTTAGTAGCTTTACGAAAGGCAGATGTCCTTTATGGGCTGCCAGAGACAGTGCGCTCTCTCCAAATTGTTCAGGGCCGCGACATCTGCGCCACGATCGAGCAGCAGAGTGCCAATCTTTGTGTTGCCTTCGGGCGCCGCGAGCATCAGTAAAGTCCAACCGAATCGATTTGACGAATTCACTCCGAGAGTGGCAGGGACTGTTTCTTCGAGCAGAGTGGTCTGCCCTCTCTTTATGGCGCGATGTGCTTCCTCAAAGGTCATGTGGTGTGCTTTCGTCAAAGCCGCAGATGAATAGTCGCCGTTGGTGCGGATGCATGCAGTTAGGCCTGGCGGAGTTCCTGGGATCGCAATCCTCGGCGTCGGCCCGAGTGCCATAGCCAGAAGCCGAAAAGAAGCAGCAAAAGCGGGACCAAAATAACGGTCAGTTGCCATCCGATCGCTGAGATCGACGTCTGGTTGATCATGGCGCCTGTGGTTAAGTCGAAAACATATGATTCCTGTAGGCCAAGGTTTATCTCCCGACCGAGAAGGCGGATCTGTCTGGGCGCGGTGGACACGAAAAGGCGATCACCTTTGACTTCCAGGGTATCGTACCAGGCGTAGTGCCAGTCCCAGCTCTTAAAAGGAAGGAACGTTGGACTTTTGAGGGCGGTGAGAAGTTCCCCGCAACTGTAGCGATTCGTCAGATGATCATTATGATAAAATTCGAGCGCCCAAGTCGATTTAAGCCCAAGTCTGTTGAGGCGGACAACGTCGGTAAAGTCCGGCGAAAAGCGTAAATCATAGGAGAGCGAGAACCAATCGACCTGCCAGAGCGGCGCGAACGTGGCGGCATCGTACACGCCCGATTTTGAGAACGTCTCGTTCAAAACGATCGATCTGCGGTCGGGAAATGAGAATTTGGTGGGATAGAGCTTCTCGTAATCGGCTACAGGCGACACCATGACGAGGAGGTGCTTGCCGTCTGGCGAAAGGCATGCGCTGGAGCTCGGTGCTGAAATGCCGGCAAACGAACCTGTCAGGCTGAAAAGCCATAGCAAGACTGCCGCAGGTGCAGTGGCTGCGGCTCGGAAGGACATGGCGATAATTCGCTGTAGCATACGGTTACGCCCCGGCGGATTTTTGAGATGAAAGCACATAGTCGATTGAATCAACGACTATAGGATCAGTTTCTTCTGAACGCCGTGTGGCAAGAATTTCCAAGTCATTCGAACTGGAGATAACGCGGCAATCGCCAGCAACTTTCGCGCGGACTTTCGCGCTCGGATCGTTGAGCAATAAAGGAAATAACTCTCCCCGGATGGGAGGTGGCATATCGTCAAGAAATGCAGCGACCCGGAAACGGATTCGCGCTGAAGGATGTCGCGCGATGGGAGCCCAGGCACTGTTAATCACCGGATACTCTGAAGCAAGCTTTCGTATCCACGCACCGGTTCGCTCCCAAACGCCAGAACCTCCCTCCACAAAAGCCGCCGAAAGAACGGACATTGAAGCATCAACTGCAAGAACCCCGTCGAGTAGGTCGTGAACAGCGTCAATAACCTTATGGATGCGCTCGATGTCCTCGGGCTTCGTTAGGCATGCGTCTGCATGTTCCTTTTCGCGTACGCGCCCAATGGTGAACATGAACGGAGCTCAGCGACAGAGCCCGATGAAAGCAAGCTCAGAATACCGGAGGGATCGCAACGGGGGACTCTGTTCGCCGGAGCCCGTGGTTAGGCTTTGGCGAGGTCAATGCTGCAAATCCTTGCGCCAGCGTCCTCGTAAGCGCCTGAATATAACCGATGAACCCTCGCTCAGAGGGCTTAAATGCACTTCAACGGTGTTATGGTCTTTGACGGCAAACTCGAAAACTACGTACGGCCGTACTGCTCGCATGATCGTGACAAAATCCCCGAGTGAGATCGCAGAGGGACGGCCGGTGATCTCGGTGGGAAGATCATCCGAAAGCGGAGCGCGCGAACGGGCAGCGGCATCGGACGAAGCAAGGGCAAGCAGTGCGCTGACGATAAGTGATAAACGTGACATTTGGTGGCCTAACGCCCCGCGCTCAGCGACCGACCTCCAAGAAGGTGCAGCTTGCAACCGGAACGCGATGGCAGAGTTCGCTGCAGCGCATGGTCGGGCGTTTTGTGTGTCATCAGTTGATGCGTTTGGGGGGCCAGCGGCGAAGCATACGGAAGATGGCTGTCCCAATCTGCTCGGTCGTTACAATATGATCCGCAACCTCGAAATAGCCGCAAAACCTGGCGCGAAGGTTCTCGGTTTGCTCGCTCGTGATATTCGCCAGCAATTCCGGAGAGAGCCGCAGGGGAAAGACGCTTGTAACGACAGCATACATATCCACTCCGCAAATGTCGTCTGAGACAGACGCGAGGGTCGTCGAAAACTCCTCGCCCACTGCGGAAACAAAGTCGTCGTAGTCGTTGGGGTTCATAAGAGACGGGCAACTGCGTCTAACGCCCTTAAGCTCAGCGAATTGGTCATCAGCTCGGGTTACTCTCCAGTAATTGGCGAAGTAGGACCGACAATCTCCCGCAGGAATGAGTCCCGGATCTTTGCCATTTCTTGTTCTTCGTTCCTTCCGTAACGTTGTGCAAGTGCCCGGGCAACGTGGCGAGTGAAATCGGAGATGATGATGCCCCAGGCCTTCGCTTCATCGTGGCCTTGTTCCTCGTAGGCCCCAATGTTGATTGCAACATTCAGTTCTCCGTTCGCGGCCCAAAGACGCAGCATCTCTGTGGCATTCGGATCGGTTGCGGCTGCCGGCGGTGGGTCAAGCGCTCTCATACGCCCAACGCATCGATCCTGTCGTCCCGCAAGACGCGTAAATTGTAACCGCGGCGCAATGGTTGGTTCGCCGCAGCGCATGGTCAGGCGTCATAGCTTCTCTGGTGCGGAGCCTGGGCGACCCTCTGTGCCACTTGGGTCTGCTGCCAACAACGACTCATGCATCATCTCGATGTCATTGTCGTCAACGCCAGGGTCACTCAAGGTGTAAAGGGTGCCGAAGACTGCCTCATAAGCTGAATGGCGAGCAATCAAACTCAAATCGCGGCGGTCCGCGCCGGCGGCCAGCAACCGCTTGAGGGCCGGGCCAAGGTCAGCGAATGGGGAATCCGGCCGACGCTCCGACTCTCGGATGAGGTTATCAATCCAATGCTCCTGCATCGAAGGATTGATGACGTCATCCCACATCTGTTGGAGAAACTCTTCACGCGAGGCCATAAAATTCAGATAGTGCCATGAGTGGTGTGCGTCAGGCCAAATGATTATAATCTCACCAAAGTCTTCAGCAAGGCTCGCCGGGCTGGGGTGGTGACACATGCACCTGGCCGCTCATTATCAACGGTACAGTATCAAATAACCCTCCGATACTGTCGTCCAGGCCGTTTTCCATCTGCTTCGAGACCTTCGTAAACGGAAAGGCTAAATTGTTAGCGAAGGCGATACACCACACGCCCTCGTGCGTTGTCCAGACACCTCCATGACAGCGTACGATACACTCGCCCAGAAATGAACCAAATACGCTGGCCAACTTGTCCCTGGTGGCTGGAGTGTCGAACATGCCCGATGGACGCAGGCGCTCGATATACCCCTGAAGCCATTCCACGGATTCGCGCGTATAGCCAAAGTCCATCTGGCTGAGAGATCGTATTTGCTGGACGACCATTTCTGCGTTTGCCTTGATGTTCTCGATCATATGCTGGGGTAGTGTGGCCTGACGGATTTAATCCCGCAATCGCAGGAGCCTGCGGAAGGACGGCAGAACAGGCGCGACGGCCACGACCCGCTCCTTGCAGCGCCTGGTTGGGCGTGGTGGTTATTTCGGATTTGTTACTTCGCTGTGGGCAGGGTGGGATTCGAATTGTCTATTGTCAGCCGAACCGGTGCAGCGAATGGGTGAAGCGATGAAGGGAAAGTGAATGCCGACGTCGCGTCATTGGGCGCGAAAGGGGGGGGCAAGAGAGCGCGGGAGTGGAAGGGTTGGCGTCGAAAACGAGGTGGGGTCGACGTGAATGGTCGGAGTTACAAACTGGATGTTGATGGAAACATCCTTGGTTGATGTGCGAAAGACGCGTTCCGCCTGCTGACGATAGCCAGGCCCCGGAGAATCGAAAAGATCACGAGCCAGCGAAATGCCGGGAGCAAATGCAGTCGTGGATACAACGAGCGAAATGGTAAGACATTTGTTCATAGAGTCAGGTCCGTTTGGTGTTCGTTATCGGGAGACGGCGAGTAACGCCTAGGCTGCATGTTGATGCTCCTTTTCCGTACTCCTCAAGTCGCGGTAGAACGTGAGGGCATTCCGATCCAGATCGTAAAGGGCGAACTCACGCGTCCCCCAAGGGGTATCACGGATGCCGCTGGCACTGCACTCGACGCCGCGTTCCCGGTATTCGTTGAAGAGTGCGTCCGGGTCCTCCACGAGAAACCGCAGGCGAATCGTGCCCATCTCGTGCTCGAACTGAAACTGCATGTGCAGCTCGACTGCGTCGCGCCGAAACCCCACATAATTCGGTGGATCGGTTTTGTCCCCAAACGCGAGTTGAAAGCCAAGTCGCCGGGTGTAGAACTCGATGGCGCGTTTGATGTCGCGTGTGCCCAAAATTGGGTGCGTCATTTTGAACATAGGAAGATTCCAATATGTAAGCGCAGGCGTGTGAAGCGGCCTGACGACTCCAGGCTCGGCGACAGCCGTAGCCGTTCGCTGCACGCATGTTTGAGCACTGTGGTGAAGTCAGGCGTTGGGCAAATAGTAAAACTGGAATCCTGCCTCGCGCAAAGCGAGAAAAGCGGGCACCTGCTCGGCAAACTCCTCATCGGCAAGGAGGGTGGCTACGTCGGCGTCCAGAGCTCCGCCAACCGCGTGGCGACCAAACTCCATCGCGCCAAACCCGAGGCAGCGAGCCAGCGAATGGCTGCCTCCGGAGGTGAGGGCGAAGAAGACGGTGGTGATAATAGTAGCACCTTCGGGAACATTCGCATAGTAGTGGGCAGAGTACTCCAAAGCGGGCAGGAGTGACCGTGAAAACCTGCCGATGGCAATGAGTTGAGCATCCAGACCCATAAATTACAGGAGACGAGCGTCTAACGACTTCAAGCTCAGCGACCCGGCTTACCCAGTTCGCTGCAGCTCATGGCTGGGATGTTGCGGGTGTTGTCATTCGTAGAGGCATTTAGGCAGGGCGCCGCCGCTTGGCTGATGTCGAACGAATGACCACTGGCCCACGGCCGGCCTGCGCAAACGGCACGCTATTGCGAGCGATGGCCTCGTCGATCAGGCCTGCGACCGCCGGCCGTGCGAGGGTGGACGCGCCCTCCATGTGAATCCAGCGCGTCTGTTTGCCGGACCCTTGCAACAATTTCTCAGGATCCGGTAAGTCGTTGCCACGATTGAAGTACAGCCTCACGCCGTCCGCGCTCGCGTGGATTCCAAGAACGCCCTCGTACCCGTGCTCGTTCGGTGAATAGCTGATGACGAAGAAGTCGCGATATTCATACACGATCTCATGGGCGGTGGGCAGACGCTTTTGCAGCCACCGTCGCGTTGCGTTTACGAGCCGCAGATGCTCGGGCGCGAATTTGGCGATAAGTGTACGCAACTCGTCTTCGGCCGAGCGTCGCTCCGCCGCAGGCTGGGCGCTCAACTGTGAAGTGCTCATGGCTTGAAGATCCGCCTGACGCCTTCAAGCTCAGCGATAAAGGCTGGCCGAGTAAAGCTCAGAATACCGGAAGGAGCCGACCGGCAGCCTCCGTACGCAGTAGCGCGCGATTAGGCGATGTTTGGCTATGGCGAACGCTGAATATCTCCAGTTGGATTGTAGTCCGTTGTGGGAGGCAGGCAGAGAAATAAAACGCCACCAAAGACCCGTTCCCAGTGCCCGCCGAGCGAAAGCACATGGTTCTCAATTTTGGTGATGCGCTCCGAACCGATCAACTCCGGGTGAAGTAGAAAGTCATAGGTGCGCCAACGACCCGCCTCAGCGACGCGGATAAAGCGAAGGTGATCGTCTGCGCAGGACTCCGCCTCGATGATGTCTCCGAAGCTGGCGGCTTCGACCATCATGGGAACGCTACCGATGCGAAAGAGCCGTGGGCCTACCTGGGTGAGTTCCAGAGTGACAGTGATCTGCTCCTCGGGAAACTCTACCGAAGTCCCGTCGCCTGCGAACTCTATTGAGATAGGAATTGAGTCAGCCATTTACGGGAGTGCGCTCAGCCGCCGAACGGCAAACTCAGCGGTTCGGCGCAGCGCTTGGCTGGGCCGCGTGTTACTGTCGAAGGGAAAGGCCATAGCCCTCTGCAAAGAGGAAAAATCCGAAACTTGAGCGAGCTGCGACAAGTGAAAACTCAGGGAGCCACTCGGAAAAAAGAGCGGCCAATTCGGATGAGCCCCAGTGCACACCGGGAAACTCTTCCGGAAAATGCGAGCCTATATTTGGGTTTGGCGTGTGCAAATAGAACGCATCTTGCCCGGCGTCATCGACGCTCAGGAAAATCCACATTTGAAAGGGTTTTCCGAGGTTGTGACATGGTGAAGCGAAGTGACGAAACAACTGTGCGTAGCCGGCGCAGAATATCCGCCGCAACCGCATGCTCCGATTTCCAAGACCGTTCCAGTCCAAGTGGACGTGCCAATGATCAAACCAATCGTCCGGGCCAAGCACGTGATTGAAAGCTTCCGAGGTGGTAGCGGCGCGCAGAGCCCGACGTAGAGCGCCTCTCTGCTTTTTCCTCCGCTGGCTTCTGCCTCGGTCTATTCGAAAGATATGGCTCATGGTATCGTCGAGCGGCCTAACGACCCAAAGGCTCAGCGACGTCGGGCGCCGCTCGCGACGGCGCTTGACTGGGAGTTATAGTCATTTCGGAGTGACTCCAAGCTCGGCGGCAAATGAAGCTATGCGGACCTCACGGTCGAGCAACTGGATCGTCGCTTGAACGCTGGGGTCGTGCTGCTGACGATCGAGAATGGTGAACGAAAAAGTCGCGAGCCGTGCGTGAGAAGGTGGAATGGGATGAGCTACAAGCCAATAGGTGATGAGCAGTTGGTGGCCGCGATCCTCAGCAGGCTCGGTGTAACGAATAAGAGCCAGGTTGCTGGGAAGACGTTCGATGCCATGTGAAGCCTGGGGCAAGGCAGCGAGGATATCGGGCGAACTGTCGGGGGTAATCGGGAACGGAGCGCGAAGGGTAGTAACGGCGAGCCGAAAGGTTGGTGAATCGGGAGCGTCCTCGTAGAAGTCAGCGCCGCCGTCGGGAGCGTAGTCTTCGCGCCAACCGGAGGGGACCCGAAATGTCACGACGCCTCCGCGATATTGAATGGTTTTCAGGTTTTCGTTCATAGGACGCGGGTAGCAACTCCTAACGCCCAAGTTCAACGACTGCGGAAGGACGGCAGGACTGCTGCACGATGGACTCTGTTCGAAGCAGCAGCAATATGGGCCTGAAGCAGTTCGCTGCAGCACATGGCCAGTTTGTCCCAAGAAGGCCCCCGGACGGAGGGCGCTTGGTATTCGTTCGCACAAGATGGCTTCATGCCGGGTCGCGATAGATGACGTCGGTTCGTAGCACATACTTTCGGCCGCTGAGTACCTTCGCGCCTTCGTGCCACCACTCGTGTGCGAAGAAAAGTCCCATGCCCAGGCACGGCTCGACCGATGCGACCAACTTTCGCAGACCATCGATCCGCTCCTCGGAGTAGAAGATCGTCTGGCCTCCCTCGGCACCCTCGTTCAGATACACCATGAACGTCAGACGGCTTCGTTCGGTCGGGGAGCGCTCCACCACACCGTCGCGGTGGGCATGAAATCGCTGGGATGGGTCGTAACGGTAGAAGCGAAGCCGCTCGTTCAGGCCGATGGCCGTCGCTGCGCCAAGCGGAGGAAGGTGGGGCTTCACCCGTTCCCAAAGGTCGGTGGCGAGTTTTGGGTCGTCGAACGTCGCGCGGTCATTGTTCCGCACATTCGTCATCATTTTAGTGCCGGCGGTGGTGGCGACCGATGCGGCCTCGAACCCGATCCCCTCACCGCGGTCAATCAGTTGCCGGCACTCTTCCGGCGTCAGCAAGGCCGCGACGGTGAAGAGGTTTTCGGCGATTTCCGTTCGTGGATGATGGGTGGCGGGTGTTGGAGGATGCGTGGCCATCGGGACGTCTCAAAGTCCAGTGTTCCGGCAGTGTGCGGTGCCATGGGTGATCACGCAACCGCAGAAGTTCGGCAAAGGCCGTGAGGGAAAGGCGCTGCGGGCGCTGGGCTGGGCGCATTCACTACGAGGTTGGGCCGTCACCCCAGGACTGCACGGTCGGCACTGATGAGGCAAAGGCAATGACGAGCGCGGCCAAGGGACGTGAACGAAACCGTGGAAACCACAGAAACTGCGCAATGAGCAGAGAGCCGAGGCAAAGCCAATCCGAGATGCGCCCGGAGACGGCGCCGTGAGCAATCTCGGATACTAATATACAAACGAAAGGGAGGGCGGTAAGAGTTGCCGCCGCCAGGAAAATACGAGCCAGAGACTCCATCGCGCGTGGGACCCATGGTGAAGGTGAACGACTGCAAAGCCTAACCAAAGCTACCGCAGCGAGTGAGAGTGCGATTGACGGATAGATAAGAAGCAACCAGAAGGGCAGAAGAGAGAAGAACAATCCCGCGATGCCGATAACCATCAAGGAAGCCCCGATAATCTTCTTCAATGGATGCGTTTGTTTCATACGTCAGGCGCCGCAGTCATTTGGTTAGGCGCGTCGTGATCATATCCTATCTCAATCTTCGTAGCTCCCAAGTTGTGTAATGCATCAAGGAATTCCTCGAATGCCTCGACTGGTGCGGAACCAAAATCCACCTCAAAAACGACCGCTGCTTCCTCACGCTTCGGGTCGGATAGAAAATGGATGACGCCGTAAAGACCGTTACTGTCCGGTTGGCGTGTATCCTCGCCATCGAACCACCGGTCGAACCAGCCGCAAAGTGGAGACCAAACCGCTATTTTGGGAACGCCGATGGCACGAACATGGCAACCGTCCCAATGGAATGGCGTGAGCCTTATGGGCAAGCCGCCACTCCACTCGAATTCAATCGGCTTGAACCCAAGAAGGGAATTGGAATCAACGCAAACCCTTTCCTGTGTCTCGCCGTTCGCAACACCCACAACATCCAATCGCAACGGCAGATTCAACTCGCCCTCTCTTACCAAGCCACCGTCCTTGTCACAATACGCGGGTTCCACCCACGCCTCCATGCCCGCCTCCTGAACTTCGGAGACGCCGCGACGCAACTGGGTCAGGTATCTTTCTCGGACGGTATCGAGTAGTTGGCCAACTGTCATAGGCCTGAACAGCTAGCGTCTAGCGCCAACAGCTTGACCCATGAATTCCAGCGCTCCGGATCCACTGATCGGTGACTTTCGGTACTCACACGGCGAAGTTGCCTAATGACAAAAGCTCAGAGTGCCGGCGCTTGGGGCGCACGGATTGCAACCGCGCGCTCACGCCGGGTTCGCTGCAGCGCTCGACTAGGTACTTCGTTCATAGGTTGGTTCAATCTCACAAAATGTTGGATCGAACTCTGGTTGGCCGGGAAAATGGCCCCGACGGTCCGGCCAAACGCACTGAATGGCCGGGAAATCGTTACCACGGTAAAACCAGCGAGCATAGCCGAAAAGGTCGACGTAATGAGATCGGGCGACACCTCGGAATTCACATTCGAGGTCTGTGAGTATATCAGATGAGCGAGAACCAGCGGGAAAGACCGTTCCTGCGCGGATGTGATCTCGCATATCGTTGATGAGACGATGCATGAGGTCGAGTTCAAGACCGACAACAAGAATCTCTGGATGGGTGAAGTTGTGGTAGAGGCCAATCGAGTAGGCGAAGGGAGGTGCGGAATCGACGCGAGGAACTTTGATAACGTGACAACCATGTGTGGCGACATCTGCGAGGAGGTGACGGTCGTGCTCGTCGCGCGGATTAGGAATGCGCTTCCGGACCAGTGCTTTGAGTCGTTCAAGCATATGAGCGACGAGAAATGCCTAACGACCGTGCATCACCTGCGGGGCTGCGGATGTCCGTCGCGCGGCAGGCGTGTTCGCCGGAGCGATTAGGCGTCATTCTGAACTCCTCTCAAGAAGGCGATGGGGTGCAGCGCCCTCATGGCAGAGACTGCGTGAAGACCCCAATGACTGCCGAACAGTGGCGTCTTCCACTCGAAAACAACGGTCTCCAAATAACGGTCATCGCCGGTCTCCCACGCTCGAAGTCCGGGCTTGAGGTCGCGGTAAATGTCCGCGAGGTCGTCAGCCAGGCTGTGGAAAATGGGCTGCTCGTTCGAGTCTGCTGGCTCACTGGGATCAAAGTAAGCCCAGTATGCCTCTTGCGGACCGAGGATGCGCTGAATGAAACCGAACAGTGAAAACCAATCTTCGTGAGTGAAATAGAGCGAGTCGGGAATATCAGCAGCATCATCGCTAAGACCAAAACCAGGCAGACGATGCGCGGCCGCATAAACCTGCGCAAGCGCTGACAGCACTGCCTCGACCCAGCAGTCAACATCAGCAGGCTCGGACTCGAACAGAGTGCAGTAAAGCTCTGCTGCGGTCTTGAATGCGACCGCGTCTGGGTGCTCTCGAATACTCATGCGCATTCGATGATACCTAACGATCCAAGCTCCGTGGCTGAACTGCGGGACGCCACGATTGCAACCAGAGCGCGATTGCTGGATTCGCTGCAGCGCATCATGGTTAGGCTCTTGGTAATTTTATTTTGCCCGGGGAATCAGCATAGAGCTCGATATAGCCACAAGAAGCACACACCCACGCGGATACTGTTGTCTCCTGCTGTTCTTTGAAGATTAGTGCTTCCGGCTTTCGGAAGGTGGCAACTGACATTTCCAGCTGTGAATTGGCGTGACCGCGATCAATTACTTTTGCGTCGGCGACGACATCATCGCTACCGCATTTTGGGCATTTTCCAGTTTGTTTCATACGATGCGACGCTGAAGCCTAACGCTTCCAAGGTCAGCGACAGAGGCTGGTGAGGCAAGGCTCGATAACGAAAAAGAGATCGCAGCCGGCCTCTCTTCGCCGCACGCATGGTTATTAGGCGTCGTGGATTGCTGATTCAAGCGAGGCATGGATGGATGTGGTCTGCACCGCTGAATGTAAAAGCAATCATGTAGGGAGTTGCGTTCGCCGGAAATGGGTTCATCTCGTCATCGGCTCGGAACTCGATCTGGAGGTTCTTGCCGATGCAGAGGAGGAGTGCTTTGGGTCCGTAGATATCTTTGATGTCAGATATCGATCGTTCGCCACTCGAGAAATTCTGGCTTACCCCTGGGAACCTTCATTGGCGGTTAGCTTCCTCAAGGCTTCCCCCGGCTTCAAGCGGTGATTTCGCGCAAGTAGAGATCCGTTGGTTCAGCGCCAGGGCCGGGGCTGGCGAACCCGAGGGCGAATACATTCTGGGGATTGCGCGCGCCGGGCGCGATCTTTAGGGCGTGGCCAGCGATCGTCGCGGTGATGATCCGCTCCGCTTCGATGCCGAAGGCATCTCCGCTGGCGGGCGAGCCCAGTGCCTGTCCCTTGATGATGAGACTGGAGATCGTGGAGAAGCGGCTCGCCACATCGCGGGCGACCGCCGCCTTGATGTCATCTCCCGTGCCGAAGAGGTCATCGTCTCCGGCGGTCGCGCCGACGATGATGTTGCTCGCCTGAAAGTCGCCGCCGATCACGATCTTGCCGATGGAGGCGTCCGCGTTCACGGCGACACCGCCGGAGTATCCGGCCATGATGTTGAGGCCGGAGACGCCCTTGCTTACGGCGATGCTTTGAATCGCCACGTCGAGCCCGGTGGCGGGAGCCACCAGCGAGCCGGCCCCGCTGATCGTGGCGGCGCCCGACGGGCCGCCGCCCGCCACTTGGCCTTTGATCGTGATGGCGCCGAGCTTTCCCACCGCCGAGATGGAGGCGCTCCCCACCAGGTCGCGGCCAATGGTGACGCTCGTGAGATCGCCGCCCGACAAGATCGCGCCGCCGGAAAGGCCGGAGTTGTCGATCAGCGAGCCCGCGATGGAGACGCTTCCGATCTTGCCAGTACTGACGATGGCGCCGGAGCCGTCTCCCACCGCCAGCAGGTCGCCGCCCACGGTGATCTTGCTGGCGGTGGAAACGTCGAGCCGCCCGGAGTTTGCGGTGGCCAGGCCGAGGAGCGAGCCGCCGATTTTCACCGTGCCGGTCTTGCCCAGCATGAGTTCGGCCCCGAGGACGCTGCCGTGCACGACGAGGGAGGTGATGTCGTGGATATTGCTAATGAGGCTGCCGCCAGAGGCCTGGGTGAGCAGTCCGAATGCGCCAAAACTATTCACGGTGAGCGTGCCGATGCCCGGTGTTTTGGGATCGCTGTCTCCGGCAAAGATGCGGCCAAGATCCCCGGGCACGGTCACGGAGGCGAGATCGTGGCCCGTCGCGTCGATGAACCCGATGTTCACCCGCCCGTCGCCTCCAAGCATGGTTGGCTTGGCGGTGAAGGTAATTTTCGCGCCGGCGAAATGAGGGTCGGTCAGGTCGAGCTCCTGCAACTGCAGGCCGGTTGGCACTCCGGCGCCGAGCGTGCCAAAGGTGAAATCGCCGGCGGCGAGCGTGCCTTTGGTGGTGTGGACTGTGACGAGATCGCCGTCGCCATCGAGCCACGTCGCGCTCAGCCCGCCAGGTTGGATGGTCACCCCGGTGCTTTGGGCCACAGAGGTCACGGCGACATCGTTGCCATCGCCGCCGTGGTAAGAGATGCTGAAGAGCCCGTTGTTCGTGGCGAAGACGGCGCCTTCGGCGAGCCCGCTGAAAGTTCCGGCGACCGGACTGGGGCCGTTGTTCGCGATGAGAGTCACAGATGTGCCAATCGCGACGGGAGTGGCCACCGAAAGATCGAGGATGCCGCCCACGGAGACGGCGCCGGCGACGGTCAGCCGCCCGCTGATGCCGGTCTCGTAAAGGGAGCCGGTTCCCAGACTAAGCCCCGAGGCCGTGAAGCTGCCGACGGCGCCAAGATCGATCGACCCGTGGATCTGCGAAGTGATCTGGCCCACCACATCCGATTTGCTGTTGAGATCCAGAAGACCGTCCGAGAGTATAGTGATGGAAGCGGTATCAGGCACAACGCTGCTCTGCTTGAAGCGGAGCACGGCGCTGCCCGGCGCGCCAAGGCCGTCACCCACGAATATGGTATTCGAAGTGGAATGGGTGCTGAAGCCGGCCGTGAGCGAGAGGACGCCGTCGTCGATCACAGTGTTGCCGGGGTAGGTATTGTCACCGGGGTTGTTGTTCAGAGTGAGTTCGCCAGGCCCTTTCTTAATCAGGCCGCTCGTGCCGCTGATGGCGGCGTTGATCACCAGATCGGGACCCGAGGAGCCACGCTCCACGGTCACATTTCCCGTGCCCAGGGAGAGCTTGCCGGAGATGGCGGCGGCCACGGCGCCGGTCCCGTGCATGGTGAGTGAGAGGTCGCCGGAAAGAGTGAGCTGGCCCGTGCCGGTGGTGACACTGGCGCCAAAGGAGGTGCCGCTTTCGAGAGCGAGCGAGCCGATCGTTTCGGTGTTGTTGTTCAGATCGAGAAGTCCATCGGTCTGCACGGTCACGAGTGATGAATCCCCGATCTCCGCGGACCGGAGCAGTCTCACCACCGCGCCGCCGGCTGCGCCGGTATCGGAGCCTATGGTCAGGTTGCCCGGCACGGCATCGTTCAAGCCGGGGGAGTTCAGGGCGAGAGTGCCGGCCGCCACGGTGACCGGGCCTGTGGGCCCCGAACTGCCCAGCATCAGAGTGCCGGCGCCCGTCTTGGTATATCCAGCCTGTCCGGAGATCACCGCTGTGATGGACAGGTCATTGCTCGACGTGCCGTCACTGATGGTAATGGTCGGACTGTTGCTTCCAAAATCCAGCGCTCCGCTGATCGTGGCACCGACTGCGCCGGTCCCGGAAAGGCCGACCGTGACGTTGCCGCCGACCGTCAGCTTGCCCAATCCGCCCACGCCGGAAGTGGTCACACTCGCCCCGGCGGACGATCCGATCGTGAGGGTGAGCGCATGGATCGTATCGCTCGCCGGCTGTCCCGCCGTCCCGTCGAGGATGAATTGCCCATCGATATCGACGGTCACGTCTTGCGTGTCGGGGATTTGATTGCTCGAGAGCTCGCGCGCGATCGCCGTGTTTGCGTTGCCGCTTCCGTCGCCGATCCGCAGAGGCCCGCCGATGGCGGTCACGCCGGTCTTCGCCAGTTCCACCGTCCCTTCGGCTACGGTCAGCGAGCCGGTAAAGGTATTTGCACCCGTGCCGGAGAAGGTCAGCGTTCCACTCGCGGACCCCGGCCGGAGATTGATGCCGGTCGATCCGCTCACGGCATCGTCGAAAGTCAGCTTGCCGGCAGCGATGATCGTAAAGACAGGGGCCCCGTTCAGGCTCACCGGCAGCGAGCTGGCGATTGTATTGTTGCCTGCATCGTTCAGCAGATTGTTGGTCAGGAACGCGCCCGAGAGGCCGAGCGTCACACCGGAACCGCCGATGGTGTTGCCTCCGGCGGTGAAGTGAAGCTCATCGAGGACGAGGCCGGCAATATTGTCGGTCGAGCTGATGTTTCCATTGAATTGCACGATGGTCCCGCCGCTTTCACCGGAGGTGGGCACGCCGCCATTCCAGTTGGCGGCATTATTCCAGAGCCCTCCACTCGCGCCCACCCAGATGTGGGTTGCCAGGACGATTCTCGATTCGAGCGGCTCCAGCGAGGAACTTTTCGGACTGCGGGGTGTTTTCATATTGGCGGTGAGCAAGGGCTAGCTTGTTATCGCATATCATCCCGCCCAAGTATATACTACCTTGGATGTAGTATTCCCGGGCCACCTCAATCCGCGCAAAACCAACTCTATCCGGAGCGGTACGACCTGTGCCGGATGGTCGTGGCAGGCGGTGGTACGGAGCGGCTCGTTGCAGTGCTTGGTTAGCTGGCTTTATGATTTTGGAGAAGGTCCTGGAGCGGATCATTTGGACACATGACTATCGGACTCACGGCACTGTCATCTACGACGACAAGCGGGCCACAATGCCGGGCTAAGCGCTCGACAATGGTAAAAATGACTTCAGGCCAACCCTTCGGAAAGTAGAATTCGTGAGGTTCGTCGTCGGAGGAATAGTTCGTGATGCGAAGGGACGCCCACGCTTGGTTTGAGGAGTTTGCCGCTGTGATCGTAGCCCACCACTCGCCAGATGAAGAATCGGCGCTCAGAGCGAAAGTGTAATTATGAAGCTGCTGTAGCACCGACGTAATCTCCCGTGGTGTCGGAAATCGGGAGGTTGCTCCGGGAGCCGGGTAAACAATCCCTTCGCGGTCGAGCCACTCTGTGCAGTCTGAGTTCAACGGAAGAACTGAATGGAGAACGCCCATGGGTGTGCTATCCGGTATCTTGAATTCAATTTGCGTCAAATGGGCCGAGCTCCTTAGCAGATGCTGTCTCAGGGACGGTTGCTTTCATCCTTGGTTTCTTGCTTTGGTCGATCTCCACCGTAACCACAATAAGAGATTTGCACTTTGAGAGTGCATAAGAGACGAGTCGATCCACTGCGTTGTATCAATAGTGAGGACCGACCCTTCCAACTTGGGCGATGGTCAGCACCAAGAGGAAAGAATACGTGTATGGACGAACAACTCATTGCATGGCGGATGAATAATAGCAGGAGATTCATGGTCCGCTGGGAGGTCGTTGTGGTGACCGCAGACCTCACAGACTGCTGAAGAACCGTAGGCCGCACGCAACTTGACCATATCCTGGCGCACTCCGCCGACGGGCTTGGGCGTGATGAATGGAAATCTCCGAATAGTTTCGCAGGTTGCGCACCAAACCAACCCACATCGGAGAAGCTGTGTGCGGCCGGATGGCAGGGTGAACTCAAAATGCCGACGCTCAATAGCGATTCGGAGGTTGCATTTGGGACAAGTAAAACTTTCCTCGAAGAGATACGCTGACTCGCCGCGATCATTGTTCATTGCGTCTATTTTTAGAAGAACACGTGGAGTCGCCCAACGCCGCCGAGCTCAGTGACCGTGGAATCTATTCGCTGCAGCGTATGGGTTAGGCGCATTCTGGCTGTGTTTCATTTAGAAATGCGGAGAACGACGGGAATTGCTCTCGAAACTTGTAGTTCTCCATGTAATGTACCTGGCCGAAAGCGTCATCAGACAGTTTCAGGTAAAGGTAACCGCCCATTAAATTGCCGCCGATGTGCAGCAAAGACTTTTCTGGGATGCCGACCCGGTCTTGGCCATCATTCTCCAGAATCTCCTCGGCGGTGAGAAGTGAGTCAATGACACCTGAGCGCGGCGGCATGAAGAGGCGAGCGCAATCGAGTAAACTGTCTCGATGAGCGAGCAGAAAGTCTCGATAGTCTGCCGGCAGGCGAATTCTCAATCGCTTTTCAAGTTCCAGAACACTTGTTGTCATTTGAAGAGTTCAGCGCCTACCGCCCCCAAGCTCAGCGATCGCGGAGCACGGCAGGCGGCAAAGTGGAGATGGAAGCAGCCGCCGTAACCCGAAGGCGTGTTCGCTGAGCTTGAGGTTGTTAGGCGTCAGATGCGTCAGAGGATCGGGGCTCTGACATTTTCGATTCGTCTAGGTGGAAAACGCGATAGTCCCGGTCTTCAAGGTAATCGTACTCAGCGCCAAAACGTCTTGCGATCTCTATTACGTCGTCTTCCCAAGCCTCGCTCCAATCTGTATTCGATTCCTCGCGGAGTGCTTCGCCCTCGTCGACTGAAATCTCCCCGGCAACAGAAAATACCTGTCGCACCCGGCGACCCGCGTGGAAGACGGTAATACGTAAGAACCCGACGCACCTTCACAGACCCAACCCAGAACGCGGTTATTCCACGCTTTTGAATACTGAAGCCACGTATCGTCTGACATTAGCACAAGCTCAGGATCCACGATATGCGTCCACTCATTTGCATAATATGCCACCTTCGCAACGTGGTTACGATCTGGCCGCCATTCCAGTTGTCGTGCGGCTTCTTCGCCGGTTTGCACACTGAACGAATCCTCGATCTCATACTGACACTTTCGAAGGACCTCCGCGACCTCATTGAGGTGGTTACCTTCGATTGAAACAACACTGATGTGCAGACTCATGGATAATAGGGGTTGAACTCAATTCGATTCGCATTATTTGAGCGTGCATAAAGACCTAGTTGATCCGTCACGTTATATCAATAGTGAGGACTAACTTAGGATTGACCCCATTCCGGGGGCGCGCTCTTATGCTCCCACAGCGAGCCAGCTAAAGGTGACCGAATAAACGCGCGTCTCACGCCATGTGGAGATCTCGGCGACGAAGCCGGTATTGGTGATCTCAGTGGCGGTGAGGTTGAGTCGGTTGCTGTCGCGCTGGTCGAGATCGAAGCCCGTCAGGCCGAGGTGGACGACGGGCAACGCGTCGAATGGGCTGCTGAAACAAACCGTGTAGCGGAAGACGCGGCACTCTTCGATGTTCCCAGCCGGCGACGTGGCGAGGTTCCAGTTCTCGACGAGTGAGCCGACGTGGACGGTGGCGGACAGAATTTTCCAAGGTTGCATGGGCTACTGTCGTTTGGTGCGTTCGTGTTTCTCTTCGCCGCGGCCTGGGGGAACGCACGCAGCCGTGACCTTTTAAACAGAGCCGGGCCTGAAAGGCAAGTTCCGTGTCGCAACAATACGTCGAGCAGGTGCGATCTGGATTATGGCTGCCCGTTTCACAGGCGAGAGAGAAGCTCGGCCTTCTTGGCGGCGAACTCTTCGGCGGTGAGAACACCGGCATCCAGCAGTTTGCCGAGCTTTTCCAGCAGCGCTACGATATCGTGCGAGCCGGCCGCTTGACCGGATGGACTGAGCGGCGCTTGAGATTGATACGCCGGGGTGCTGGGGGCGGGAGGGGCTGCAAAGTTCGTCGGGGCGGTTGCCAGGAGCCCCGGACCGGAGATCAATGGCAGGCTCAGCGTGGAAACAGTCCCATACTGGCTGGTGAAGGTAAGCGAGGTGCTGCCGCCCTGCTGCTGGCTGACGCCGCTGATGCGATGGTCGAGCGTATTGAACACGGAAACCTGTCCGTCCCGCTCTACCACGAGCCGCTGGGCTTGGGGAAAGAATGCATAGCGAATATTGTTCTGCGCACCGCTGCTGGACGGTGAGCCGAGGTCTCCCGGCCACCAGTGGCTGCCACCGACGCCTCCTTGAGGTGCAGGCGGGAACATCTGGTTGTTCGCCAACGCGTTGGAGAGCTCGTTGCAGAGATTATCGACGGTCGACTTCAGCGTGTAGTTGAACATGTCGCCGACCATGGTCATACCGCCGCGCATCCATTGGCCGCTGCCGAGTTCCGGGCAGAAAAATTGCGCCATGTTGCCGCCGCCATTGTTCACGGCGACAAGCATGCTGACCGCCGAGTCATAACTGAGGTTATAACGGCGGGCGATGTCGTGGATGATGTTTTGTCCAGCGGGCGTGAGTAGTTGCATGGCAAGGAAGCTTCTGGCTGCTCCCGGCAGGTCAAGCAAGGTTGAAGCAATGCGCGCTTTCGGCCGTAATTCGATCGCAGAGGCGGGTGGTGGGCCCACCAGCTCGGGCCGCCGGAAGGCAGTGTTGTGGCTGATTTTCAATGTCACGTTGCCGGGACGGCTTCTCGAGGCTCTCGACCGGCTGGATCATCACTGATGCACGTCACGAGTTCATATCGGCCGCGCCTGCTACGCTTGCTTTTCGGCGATCAGCATGTCGAGCGGAGCCAGCGGCCCGGCCGGGATGAAGTCGAAGTCCATCAGGCCGGCTTGGCCCAGCGGCAGGCCATGCATGTGGGTCCCGGTAACGTCAATGGACTCAGCGCTCACCAGGAACACCACGCCCGGGTTGGCTCCAGCGTCTTGTTAGACCGCGTCGTGTTCATACCTCAACCTACAAACTCCTCTAACCTCTCCGCAATCTCTGCGTCGGGCTTGCGCCACGCAAAGCTGCCGCTCTTGCCAATAACGCCAATCTGAAAATGCTTGGCACTCATCTCGAATGGCGCATCCGTGCTGAATCGTCGGAGAAAATCGAAGGAAGCAAGCTCAGTCGGGGAAAGCGGAAACACAATGCCCATCGGAAACATGGCGCGGTCGCCCATCACCATGAACAAGAACTGCCGCACCTTCTGGTTCTCCGGCCCTTGAATGGCCGCTGGCCACTCAACCTTTGGAAGAACTGAATCTTTCCAAGCCAATACCAACGCCGTCGGACTCTGCTGCTCGATACGATCAAAATACGCGTCGAATAATGCGTCGAGCTTCAACTTGGCCTTGATTGGGTCTTTGCCGATGGAGTGCCCCCAGCAACTTCCTTTTGGTGGACGATATACAAACATAGGTTCGAGCGGTCTAACGACCCAAGCTCAGCGACCCGGCCCGCGGGACGCCGCGATTGCAACAGTGACGCGATGGCCGGGTTCGTTGCAGCGCATGGTTAGGCGGCAAGTCCGACGGCGATGAGCATCTGATCAAACTCGTCGCTCGTCCGAATAACCCCCGACCAAAGCTCAGAGGGTGCAAGTCCGTCAAACCGTACAATACAAACTCTGTCGTGCGCTTGGCGCAATAAAACCGGACCCGGTGAGTCTCTGATATACCACTCACAATACTCCTCTCGATAACGGCCGCCATTATCATAGTACCATCCAGACTTTGCAGCATAATCGTCGAAGGCATTGTTGCTGGTCAAATCTACCGTCATGGCTTGCCGCCGCCTAACGATTAAGCTCAGCTACCGCTGGTGGGAGCGAGGGTTGCTGCAGTTGATGTGTTTTCATAAGTTCAAAGTGTAGCTTCGAGGCGGCCAGCGGTTAGCTGCAGCGCCATGGTTAGGCCTGAGGTGCATCTGCGAATTGGGCTGGGAAAAAGTGCATTGGCTACGTCCGAAGGATTTTCTCCATCGGCTTACCCTTCGCCAATTCGTCGATCAACTTGTCGAGGTAGCGAATCTCGCGCATCGTGGGCTCCTGGATCTCTTCGATCCGGATGCCACAGATCACACCTTTGATCGATGATCTGAGCGGATTCGGCTTCGGAGCATTTTTGAAGAAGGTTTCGAAGTCCGTTTGCTTCTTCAATTCGCCCTCGAGCTGTCGCTGACTGTAGCCGGTCAGCCAGCAGATGATCGTATCAACTTCCGACTTCGCGCGACCCTTTTTCTCTACTTTCGCGATGTAGTATGGATAGACGTTCGCGACGGCAGTCGTGAAAATGTTATGTTTCGTGGGCATGCCGATTTTTTGCCTAACGATCCCAAGCTCAGCGACGCAGGCTGGCGAAGTCAAGGCCCGAACTCGGAACTGAGCCAACCGCCAGCCTGCGTTCGCTGGAGCGCGTTGTTGGGCCGAGTCAGTCGGAATAGATCACTTCCGTTCGTTCGGACTGCACTTCAACCGTTTTGGTTGTGACATGGAAACTCGTGATTTTGCCCAAGACCTGCACGCCGACAGCGCCAGCGACAAACCCAGCAACCGGCTTGATCTCACTCTTGCGCAAAGCGACGCGACAAGTAATCCCCATGCCGATGAATTTGCCTTGAGCCGGGTCAAATCGAGCGACTCCTACTCGTAGAGGATTTGGACGGAGCTGGTGAACCGGGTACATCAAACTGTCCATGAGTCCCCCTTGAAAGAGAACGCGTTTTCCGATGTAAGCCTTGGCATTCATCGGGCTGTCGGATTTCAATGCTTGTTTGAATGCATTCCAGTTGGCCTCCGCCGCCTTTTCGGTAGCTGTTTGTGCTGACAGCGAGCACACCCAGCCCATATGTGCCAAGAGTACTGATATGAGGATGTACGTTTTCACGGGTTGAGGTTCTGGTGGCCTAACGACGCCAAACTCAGTGACGCCTGGAGCGGTTTGTTGCGGCGCATGGCTCCGCCACTTAGTTCCAGTGCCAATTTCCGCTCTGGACGCCGTAGATGACGCAGGGAATCGAGAGGAGCAGACGTGCAATCGTAATATATCTCTGGTGTGGCGTGACTTTTGGGATGAATTCCAAGCCTGGGAGCCAAATCATACCCAGAAACAAGTTGGGCCATGCATCTGCCTGGCCGCGCTGAAAACTGACACCGGCACCCACGGTGAGCATTATGAACGCGCAGAGACCGAAAGTGAACTTGACCGCGAGAAAGCTGATAATGGCTTGCTGCCGACAAGACATCCGAAGCAATGAGAACGGTAAAATAAGGAATATCAGTTTGTCGGCGATGCCGCCGAGATACGCGCCAGTCGGCTGATGAACCGTGAAAAACGTGATGACTAAGCCTGCCACGGCGAGAGCGAGTATGACATAAGCGGTAGGCAGATGCCGGGAGAGAGGCCCGAAAACGAGATGTGATTCGACCTGCCGAATCAGGCCGGGGGTCTCAAGGTATTTGGTGGTGGCCGAGATGCTCTTCGATTCAGACATATTGTGTGAAATGGCTTAGTGCCCCATTAGCCTGAATGAACCGGGAATTGAGACGTTATGTGCGTGTATCATCAAGAGTGTTGGCCGTTCCTTTTGCTAGGGTGAAAAGCGGGTGGCGTTATCATGGTTGGCAAATGATGATAGTCTGCGTTGGCTCTGAAGCGTTGGGTATTGTACTCATTCTGAATATCCGAGAGCTATCAGCCAAAGCACACAGAGCGGCGATACGTCCGATAAAGCGAAAAGTCAGTGCCTTCGTAGTAGCCAACCTTGCCAATGTCCACTGTACGCAAATCTCCGCGAATCGTGGGCTCGAGCCAACCGTGGGCGTTGTCGCGAACTGGATCGCCGAAGATCTCAAAACGCCAGGTGAATGAGCCGACGTAAAACAACAGCAACGCGAGGCACAATGAAAATGTGCCTGCCACGACTGTTGAAACACCTCGAGCGTTCATAATAATGAGCTGCATGTGTAACATCCCATTGGGCTAGACGCACCAAAATTGCGGCAGCCATATCGGCTGTGGACCTGCCGAATGCTACGATCTTCATGTGCGAGAGTAGCCGCACAAAAGCAAAAAAGCGTTGCCGGAGACCGGCAACGCTTTTGTCAAACTGCTGAAACTAACTAACTCGGGAGACTTACTTCCGCTTGCCTTCGCCGGGGCGATATTCCTCGGCTTGGGCGAATGCCTGCTCGAGGCCGACCATGTCTTCGCCGGGACGCAGGGTGTCGAAGGCCTGGGCCTCGCGACGGATTTCGTCCTCGTTGTAGTTGGCGGCTTTCACAGAGAGGCCGATGCGGCGCTCGGTCTTGTCGACCTTGATGACGCGGGCTTCGATCTCCTGGCCCACTTTCAGGTGGTCCTTGATCTTGTCCACGCGATCTTCGCTGATCTGCGAGATGTGGACGAGGCCGTCGATGTCGCCATCGAGTTCCACGAAGGCGCCGAAGCTGGCGATCTTCGAGACTTTGCCTTTGACCAGATCGCCGATCTTGTAGCGGCCTTCGATCGCCTTCCACGGATCTTCCTCGAGCTGCTTGAGACCGAGGCTGATGCGCTGGGCGTTCTTGTCGATATCGATGACCACGGCTTCCACTTCGTCGCCCTTCTTGAGCATTTCCGAAGGGTGATTGATCTTGCGCGTCCACGACATGTCGGAGACGTGGATCATGCCGTCGATGCCTTCCTCGAGTTCGACGAAGGCGCCGTAGGCGGTCATGTTGCGGACCGTGCCCTTGACCTGCTTGCCGATCGGGTAGCGGTGTTCGATTTCGTCCCAAGGATTCGATTCGAGCTGGCGGATGCCGAGCGAGATCTTCTGCTCTTCCTTGTTGACGCCGAGAACGACGGCTTCGAGTTCCTGGCCGACGGTAAGGACGTCGCTCGGGCGCGTGATGCGCTTGGTCCAGGAGAGTTCGGAAACGTGGATGAGGCCTTCCACGCCGTCTTCGATTTCGACGAAGGCGCCGTAGGGGACGAGGTTCGTAACCTTGCCCTTGACCTTGGATCCAACCGGGAAGCGGCTCTCGGTTTCGTTCCAGGGATTCTTCTGGGTCTGCTTGAGGCCGAGGGAGACGCGTTCCTTCTCCTTGTTGATGTCGAGCACGACGGTCTCGACTTCCTGGCCGACCTTGAGGAGTTCGCTCGGGTGTCCGAGGCGGCCCCAAGTCATGTCGGTGATGTGGAGGAGGCCGTCCATGCCGTCGAGGTCGATGAACGCACCGAAGTCGGTGAGATTCTTGACCGTACCGCGGACGATATCGCCGGGCTTGGTGCTGCCGAGGAAGTGAGCACGCTTTTCGGCGCGCTCCTGCTCGATGAGCTCACGGCGGGAGAGGACGACGTTCTTACGGTCGTCGTTGATCTTGACGATCTTGAAATCGTAGGTGTTGCCGACGAACTGATTGAGGTCCTTCGGAGGGACGATGTCGATCTGGGAGCCGGGGAGAAACGCCTCGACGCCGATATTGACGGTGAGGCCGCCTTTGACGACTGCCTTGACCTTGCCCTTGATGATGCCGCTGTCGTGGAAGACGGCGACGATCTTGTCCCAATTCTGCTTATAGGCGGCCCGTTCCTTGGAAAGGATGACCATGCCCTCGTCGTTTTCGAGCCGGACGAGGAGGACTTCTGCTTCGTCGCCTACCTGGAGGTCTTCGACGTCGTCAAATTCGGAGAGTGGGATGACGCCTTCAGACTTGTAGCCAATGTCTACGAGTACTTCACGCGCACGGATTTCGAGGACGCGGCCCTTGACGATGCTGCCCTCTTTGAACTCACGGGACTGATGTCGCGCGAGGAGTTCCTGCATTTCTGACATGTTGATTGTTTGGATCTAAACCACGGTTGCCGATTCTTTCCCGCCCGGGCTTGCCACACGGCTTGCCTACATCGGGGGAAAGGGCTGGAAATGTACGCTTCCGAGAGGGAAGAGCAAGGGGTTTCGGCTGGGGAGAGGGGGAAAACGTTCAACGTTCGACGTTCAACTTTCAATGGGGGCGGAATTTGGCGCGGACGCCTATAGTGGAAGCGGCGTCCCGCCGCTTGAAGGCGATAATTGCAGGGATGGCGGGAGCTTGTCTTCCGCGCAGAAAACACCCAACTCCCAACGCCAAACTCCCAATTTTTAACGGATCGAGGTCGAAGCCCTTCTTGTAGATAGCGGGGGAAGCGCTGTGTCAGGGCACGTTTGAGTGGAGTATGAAGTGCTTTGGCGGGAACGCCTTGGATGCGGATACCGGTCAAATGTGCACTCCGCTGTTTCCAAACACTGAACTCCGCTTCCGCTATGGGTCTTTAAGCTCCGCGTCTCAAACGCTGCATAGGGGATCGTTCGGGCGGCAGTGGTTGTGCCGATTATTGGGTGGTAAGCTCGAATAGGCCGGTTCTGTCCGAAGTCCTATAGCACTGGCCAAAGCCGATGTTTCGCTTTTGCAGAATGACGCCGCTGCACTTGGAGTTTCCGAAGACCGGGTGGCTCAACGTTCCGAAGAACAAACCCGAGGAGAAGTTTTCCTGGACGGAGATGTTATAGGCATCGCCGAAAATAGTCAGATCATCGGTGGAGGGAGACGCCGCCGTGGAATATTGCGGGCCAGTGAGCCCAGCATCGAATTTGATCGTTCCGCCTGCAAGGCCTGTGGCGGAGACACTTCCAATCGGGATACTCCACCGTGAACCGACAAGCGGTTGTTGAACGGAAAATGGAGGTGGAGGGATGACTCCAAAAATGGAAATCCTTGGCCGTAGCCACGATAGCTGGCCCGTGCAGTCATCGTTAGTTGTGTCACGGAATTGGACGACGCCACTGAGCCATCCGGATGCGGGTTCCGAGGTATGAAAGGTGGTCGTGCCAATGACATAGAGTCTGGCGAAAAGCTGGAGATCATTGTGTGAGTCGATTCTCCCGCCGGCGGAGAATGCCTTCCCATCAGCAAGGCGGCCGACTGTAGTTACGGTCCCGTGGGTTCCAACTTGAAGGGTTCCGCAACCGTTGCCACCGTACACAGCAGGGAGGCGGGAATTCCGGGGAAGAGCGATGGTATATTTTCCTGCCGCCTGTGGAGTATAGTTTGGCACCTGTGGAAGTGTGAAGTCGTAGGAGGCGGCACCGTAGGAGACACTTCCGGTGATTTCCCTGCCGTCGGTTGACCGCTGCAGATGAAGTGTGACTGGAGCGTTAACGTCCGCAAGAACGGCATATTGTGAGAATGCGAATGAGCCATTGGCATCCATGATTCCGCGCAAGGTGAATCTCGTTCCTTCTATGAATAGGACCCCGGTCAGCGTGCTTCCGTGCGTGGTTTGGATCTGCAGAAAGCCGGAGCCATCCGCGACTGGCAGTAATCCGCTGTAAAAGCCGGTGGCAGCCTTGTTATATAGATATACGGAGGCCGTTGCGGTTCCGCCCTGTCCGTCGCTGATGGTATAGGTGAAGCTATCGAAGATCGTGTCAGACGAATCGGAGACGTAGCGGATTCGCTTCGCGCCATCTTCGATGGTGGCCGTGCCGTGTCCAGGCTGCGTGATAGAGGCAACCTCGAGCGGATCGTGGTTTTTGTCCGAATCGTTCGCCAGTACATTGATGACAACGCCGCTCGCGGAAGTCGCGGATGGCCGCATAACAGAGTCATCCCGTGCCACCGGGGGCAGATTGACTTCGCCACTGTAAAGCTGTGAGGCATAAATCCCGTTTGTGACTTTTGTGCCCGTTTGGCCCTCCATGACTCCGCGGAGGTATCCGTCCGTTCCGAGCGAAAGTGCGCCTGGGATGTTGGGGGCTCTGTCTGACGGGAAATCCAATACTGAAGTCACTTGCGTGGGATCGCTTTCGAGATTGTCGCGATACAGCGTGCAATGGTCGGGAAATCCGACGAGCGCAAAGATATCACCATTCCGGCCGAGAATTACCGTATCCAGATATTCGTTAGTGGAGAGTGGTTGCCACCTATCGTATGTGTGAAGAATGGTGACTCCGCCGTTTTTGCTGATCCGAAGCAGATGAGTGTAATAGAATACAGAGCCGTCTTCAAAGGCATCCGCATTACTGAGTGTGTAAATGAATCCATCGGCTCCCTCGACAATCGACGCGGGATGTCCCTGCGATGGATCGAATTCCGCGATCACGGCGAGATTGCCATCGAGGGTGCATTTGAAAAGAACCCCATAATCAACTGGTTCTAGAAAAAGTCCGAGTTTCCGTTGGAAGACGGGGCCTCCATACGCGATGCCATAGAGATTTCCATCTGACCCGCCAATCAGACCTCCAAGAAATGATAAAGGCGCGATTGATAAAGGCGAATCGCCGGCTGCCGGTATATCGGCATCGGTCAAGACACGGATAACTGTGATTTCGCCCTGCCGGCTGCAGCGAAAAATCAGACCTCGGTCTCGCGATACGAGATTGAAAGACGTTCCATAGAGCGCGCCATCAGGTCCGATGCAGCACAAGTTTCCAAGGGACATCTCCGCCGGAGAATCCGTAATCTTCGAAAAGATCCCTGTGGAGGGATCGAAGCGGAAAATCGTTCCCTTGCCGTTTTCTCCTCCCTGGGAGGTCGATCCATAAAGGCAACCGTCGTCGGCGGCGAGTAGCGTATGTGGAGTCAGGCCCTCCATCCGTGTCAAGCGGTGCAATACCTGCGCCTGCCCTTTTTTATCGACCCGATAGAAGATCGCCGTATACCCGGGGATCATCGGGTCGTTGTCGTACACGTAGCCGAGCCCGTAAGAGAATCCGTTTCGGGCTTCTACTAAACCGGATGCAAAAACGCTTTGCAGAGGAAGTTGTCCCGTCTTGAGGTAGGGAGAGGGGAGCGTCGCCGTCTGGGCTGAAGCAGATCTGGCCCCGCACGCAAACAGCAAGACCGTGGAAAGCAAAACCGCGGCGACCGGCAGACTCCGGGAGATTGCCAACCATGCCATGCCGAGCGGGTGAACCTTGGAAAACCTCATAAACGTCACTAAACCGGGGATTACGCGAAAAAAGAAGGATGCGCCCCGGTGAGCGCATCCTCCTGGAAAGAGAAACTAAAGAGTTATCCGAGCTTACCGCATGAGCAGCGCCTGACGGGAGCGCTTGATCTCGCGGGTGATCTTCCGGTGGAAGTGAGCCGGCATGCCGGTCACGCGACGGGGAAGGATCTTGCCGCTCTCAGTCACGAACCGCTTGAGAAGATCAGGGTTCTTGAAATCGATGAGGTCGATGGTGATATCGATGCGCCGGCGGGGCATGGGCCGGTTGGCACGGCGGAAGGCGGAGCGACGCTGCGGGGTCTTTGGCGTGGACATGGTGCGTGTTACTTGGTTTCCCGGTGGAGCGTGCGGCGCTTCAGGTGCGGGTTATACTTCTTCTTTTCCAGACGGCTCGGAGTGTTTGGGCTCTTCTTGTTGCGCGTGGAGATGTAGCGCGACACGGGTTTGCCTTCGGCTCTGGCCTCCGTGCACTCGAGGATGATGAAATCGCGGGCCATATAATGCTGCGGGTTGAATTATTCTTTGGTTTCGGACGCGGGTTCTTCTTCTTCGCCTTCGCCACCGTCTTCGCTGTCCGTAAGACCGAAGAGGGAGGTAACAGGGGTGCGGGTGCGCTGGGCCTTCGTCTGTTTCTCGATCTGGGCCTGGCACTCGACAGTGTAGCGGGCAAAGGGAATCGCTTCGAGACGGGCATGCGCGATGGCCTTGCCACTCATCTCGCACACTCCATAGGTGCCCCCTTCGATGCGCTTGAGGCCTTCCTCGATCTCGTAAAGAGCGTCCTGCTCCTGGGAGAGGAGCGAGAGGGCGAAGTCACGATCGTAGGCATCACTGCCGGCATCGGCCTGGTGCATCCCGAAGGCGCTGGCTTCGCTGCCCTCGGCGCGGGCGCGGAGGGTGTCCTTGGCGACGCCATTCATGGAGTCGAGAATATTGTCCCGGAGATGCAGGAGCCGCTCCTTCTGCTTGCGCAGGAAGGGCGAAAGCTTGGCATCGGCATCGGCTTCCTTCTTACCGGCGGCGTCCACGGAGAAGGATTCGCCGTTTGTCGTTGGCTTTTTGGTCTTTTCGTTCACAGGTTCGGGCTCCTTGCCAGCGGACTTCGGTGCAGCATGCTTCGCCTCAGCCTTCCCTGTTTTCGGGGCAGGCTCGTGTTTCGTCTGTTTCGAGGCGGGCTTTTCTGGCTGAGATTTCGACATATTACTGGTGGGGGTACCGATGTCTGGAAAATTGGAGCGCGTTACTTAATGGCTTTCGCCCGGCCCTGCAAGGGGAATCCCGAACATTTTTCCAGAGCATTCAAAGTGTTGGGCCGCATGGATTTCAGGAGCTCGCACTCGAGTAGCGACGCAAGGCGAAGCGCCAAAACAGGCGGGAAGCGGTGAGAATGAACAGGGTTGCGCCGAGCAATTGCAGCAGTCCCCATGCCGGATTTTCCCATGCCCGGGTGAGCGTTCGCGCGGGCACATTGGCCACGAGAATCACGGGAATCACGGTCGTAAAAATCCGCCGGAACATCCCATGAAATACGACGTCTGGGTAACGTCCGATGTTAAAAAGATTAAAATATCCATAAACAATCCCTTGGGCGCGCACGATCCAGAAGCTCATAGTGGCGAGGCTGAACATGATGGAATAGTGGACGGCCACGCCGAGCGCCACAGCAGCAAGGTAAAACGCGACCTGTGCAAGATGGGGCACAACTGACAGCTTTACGAGAGAAAGCGAGACAATGCCGATCCCGACGAAGGCATTCACGATGTTGTCCATGCCGAATTGCCGTGTCGAGATGGCGAATTGCGCGTCAACCGGCAAGAGCAGCATGAGATCGAGCCGGCCCGTCCGGACCAGTTCGGGGAGATTGGCCAGGTTTACGTAGAAGAAGGCCTGGAAAATCTGGCCGATGAGCTGATGCGTGCCGATGAGGGCCACGACTTCCCATTTCGACCAGTCGCCGATTCGGTCCACGTATTGATAGAGGACCTGAACGAAGATCATCTGGCCGAAGAACCAGAGAAGCTCGACGACCATCCACAGGATGAAATTCGCTTTGAAACTCATTTCGCGAATGAGCGAGTTGCGGATCATCAGCCAATAGATCCCGGCGTAGCGCCGGAGGCTCATCGAAGGTGGGTTTTGCATTTATCCTCCGACTGCCTGGTATCGCCGGACTCCCGCTTTCCAGAGTGTCCGGGCCAAAAGAAACGCGACGAGCATCCACGCTGCCTGTATGCCGAATCGCATCGCCAGCTCCGGCCCTTGAAAGCGCTCGAGGTAGACCTGAATGGGGAAGAACATCTCGTAGGCAAAGGGGGAAAACTTCACGAAGACGTGCATCCACGCTGGCAGCAGATCGAGCGGGAAGACCTGCCCGCTGAGGAAGTACTCGAAGGAATAGAAGATGAAGACGATCGTCGAGATTTCCAGAATCCAGAACGCCATCATGGCCAGCGAGTAGGCGATGAAGAATTGCAGGAGCGCCGCCATGACGATGGAAAGCGCGAAAAGCGGCCAGGTCTCGAGATGCGCGGGAAGGTGGAGGTATTCGCGGAAGCAGTAGAAGACGAATGCGACGACCGGGAGGGTGACCAGCGAGTAAAGCGCCCGGTAACCGGCAAAGAGGCTGGTGCGGTAGGCGAGGTGATTCAGCGGCTTGATGATCAGGGAGCTGACGAGGCCATCGCGAATCTCGGCCGCGATCCGCCACTCGTCTTCCGTGGGCGAGACGAGGTTATCCACGAGGATGCTGAGGAGAAAGTAGAAGACCATCTCGCGATAGTCGTACCCGTGGATCCCGCTCCCGCCGCGGGATTCAAAGATGGCGCGCCAGATGAAGACCGTGCCGACGAGCGGGACCACGCCGAAAAGGGACCGCAGCAGGAAATTCCAGCGGTACACGACGGTGTCCTGCAGCCCGACGGAAAAGACCTTGAGGTACTTGGAAAGAGGAAACGCCGGCTCCCGACAATACGCTCTGGGAGCGGGCGGCGGAGCCTGGAGAGATGGAGCGGCGGAGTCGGACACGTGGGTGTGAAAGAAGAGCAGGATTGGAACTAAACCGCTATTGGTTGCGCCAGCGATGCCGCGAGATTGATCGCCGCGATCATGCTGTCAGCGCGCGCCAAGCCCTTTCCAGCGATCTCGAAAGCCGTTCCGTGATCGGGACTGGTGCGGGGGTAGGGGAGACCGAGGGTGACATTCACGCCTTGATCGAAAGCATGCAGTTTCAGCGGGATGAGCCCCTGGTCGTGGTACATGCAGAGGACGCCGTCGAATTCACCGGCGACAGCCCGATTGAAGACGGTGTCGGGAGAAAATGAACCGGTAAAAACGGCCCCATTTCCCGCCTTGGATTGCAACGTCCGGATGGCGGGTTCGATGATATCGATCTCTTCCGTTCCCAACTCACCGGATTCCCCGGCGTGAGGGTTCAATCCGGCGACGGCAACCCGTGGTTTCACGCATCCGCGGCGAGTGAGGAACTCTCCCAACAACTGCCCGACGCGGACGATCTCCGCGGCGCACAATAGATCCGGCACTTCCCGGAGCGGCACGTGCGCGGTGACGAGCGCCACGGTGAGTGCTCCGCCGGTGAGACACATGGCAAAATTCTCCGTTTGCGTGCGGGTGGCGAAGAATTCGGTTTGCCCGGGAAATTCGAAGCCGATCGCCTTCATTCGCGCCTTGTGGATGGGGCCGGTCACCACGGCGGCGATTTCTCCGTGTTGCGCGAGGGTGATGGCTTCTTCCAGGGCTTCGCGGGCGGCTTCCGCCGTTGCGCGGGTGGGAGCGCCCGGTTGCACCCCAGCGCGGTTCCCGATGACCCGATATTTGAACGCGGGATTCAGCTTTCCCGACTGAAGTGCGGCGTCGATGATTTCCGGGCCGATTCCAGCCGCATCGCCCAGCGTGATGCCGATCATGGCGATGGAAGATGGAGTATCGGCGAGAGGCATGGCAGGCGCGAATTTGGGAGCGCTAACGGAATCCTCGATCCCGGCGATCCGCAATTCCGGATTTCGCCTTTCCTCGAAACTCTCCGCCGATCAATAGATCTTGATGAAGGCCTTCTTGCGCAACTTCGCCACCCATTCCTCTTGCGCCTTCTGCCGTTCCGACTGGATGAGCGCCTTTTCGATGTCGTCGTGCACCTGGGCCAGCGACTTCGTAATCTGCGGTTTGCGCGCTTCGCAAAAGAGGAGGTAGTAATTGCCGCCGAGCTCGATGATTTTGCTCATTTCGCCGGGCTTCAGACTGAAGGCGGATTTGGAAAGGCTTTCGCTCAGGACGCGCCGATTGATCCACCCCATATCGCCGCCGGAATCCTGCGTGGCGCTGTCGTCGGAATAGAGCCTGGCCAAGTCCTCGAAAGCGGCTCCACCCGCGATCTTTTGCCGGATCTCCTCAATCGTCTTCCGCCGGTCATTTCCATCCTGATCCTTCCCCTTGATGAGCAGGAGCCGGAGGTGGATCTGTTCTTCGCTGGAGAATTGCTCGATGTTCTTCTTGTAGAACTCCTCGATCTTCGGCTCGGGGACGATGACGTTGGGCTTAACGAGCTGCGAACGCATCGCCTGGACGATGATCTTGTCCAGTTCCATCTGCCGGAACTTGTCGAGTGTCAGGCCATCCGCCGCGAGTGTGCGGATAAAAGCGGACCGGTCATTGCCAAATTCCTCACGAATGATCGTACTGATGTGCTCGTCGAGGACGTGATCCGGGATCGATGCTCCCTTGGACTGCATGCTCTTGAATTCCTGCAGGATGAGCTGGCGATCGATCAGATCGTTCACAGCCTGGAGCCGGATTTCCTTCACCTTCTCGTTCAAAGCTTCGCCCTTCAATTGCTGGTGAGCGGCCTGTTCCTTGGGGCCTACCATTTCCCGGACCTGGCGGAAAGTGATGACGTCGTTGTTTACCACCGCGGCAATGCCATCGAGCACTTCCTGGCCTCGAGCCACCGGCGGTGCGGCGGCGAAAAGTGCCAGGACACACAGCGACGCGAGAGGGTGGAAGAGGCGGATTTTCATGAGCACAACAATCAGTGAATCTGGCAAAACCGCGCAAAACTAGGATCCTTCACTAGGAAGTCAACCTGAGAGTCGGGTCTGGACGAGTCTGCCATATCGTGGGTAAACGCCGGGAGCCTGGGCGTTGGATGCAGCGGATGAAATCCGCTTCGATATTGGCGGCGGAAAGCGTATGTGAAGGCATGCGCGACGACATCGAAAGAGTCCTTTTCCATGAGCAAACGATCATGGCGCGTCTGGATGTGTTGGCGGGGCAGATCAGCGACGATTATCAGGGCAAGGATTTGAGCGTGGTAGCGGTCCTGACCGGTTCGCTGATCTTTGCCGCGGATCTCCTCCGCAGGATCCGGTTGCCGCTCAAGCTCGATTGCCTTTCGGTCGCCTCCTATCACGGTGGCACACAGAGCAGCGGGACGGTGAATTTTCGCCAACTCTCGCTGCCGGACGTCGAGGGGCGGCATGTGCTTATCCTGGACGATATCCTCGATACCGGCCGTACCCTGCATGCGATCTGCGAAAAACTGCAGAAAGAAGCCCGTCCGCTCTCCACCCGCATTTGCGTCCTGCTGAGGAAAGACAAAGTGCGCGCCGCCGAGATGGAGGCGAACTATGTGGGATTTGATATAGGGGACGAGTTCGTGGTGGGTTATGGGCTGGATTATCAGGAGCGGTACCGGAATCTGCCGTTTATCGGGGTGTTGCGGGCGTCGTGATAAGGCTCACGCGGAGCCGCGGAAACGCGGAGAAAAGGAAATCGTTCAAAGGCACGCGCCCACCCAATTAACTAACCCCCTCCTTTTCTCCGCGAACTCCGCGGCTCCGCGTGAGACCTCATCACGATTTCTCTTCGGCTTGCGCCTGTTCAAACAGCGCACGCCAGTACTCCAGCCGTTCCTTGACCTTGCGTTCCATCCCTTGCTCGCTCGGCTCGTAATACCGCCGGCCTTCCGGCAGATAGGCCTGCGGGACATAGGAGCCTTCATAACTATGGCTGTACTTATAACCTTTGTGGCCGAGTGCCTTGGCCGCCTTTTTATGATTGGCATCCCGCAAATGTTTGGGAACGGCCAACGTGACACCGGTCTTCACTTCCTCCATGGCCTTATTGATCCCCTCGTAGGCGCGATTGCTCTTCGGCGCCGTGGCCAGATACACAGCGGCATGCGCCAGCGGGATTTGTGCTTCCGGCATTCCGACAAATTCCACGGCCTGCTGCGCTGCTACGGCGACGACAAGCGCCTGTGAATCCGCCATTCCGATGTCTTCGCTGGCACAGATCACGATGCGGCGGGCGATGAAGCGGATGTCTTCGCCCGCGTAGAGCATCTTGGCCAGCCAATACAGCGACGCGTCGGGATCGGAGCCGCGCATCGATTTGATGAAGGCCGAGATCGTGTCGTAGTGCTGGTCGTCGTTGGCGTCATAGACGACGGCCTTTTTCTGGATCGATTCCTCGGCCACCGCTCGCGTGAAATGAATGGATCCCGCGTGCGGACCGGTGGTTTGCGGCGCCGTGGTGAGGATGCCGAGTTCGAGCGCATTCAGGCACTTCCGGGCATCGCCATCGGCCACCGTCGCGAGATGAAGCAGAGCGTCTTCCTCTGCGACGATCGGAAGTTGACCAAGGCCACGCTCTTTGTCTGCGATCGCCCGTTTCAGCAAAGCGAGCAGGTCCGCGGGAGCCAGCGATTCCAATTGAAAGACCTGGGAGCGCGAGACCAGCGGGGAGTTGATGTAAAAGAAAGGATTGTGCGTCGTGGCGCCGATCAGGCGGATGGTCCCATTCTCCACGTCGGGCAGCAGGACGTCTTGCTGCGCTTTGTTGAAGCGGTGAATTTCGTCCACGAACAGGATGGTACGCGCTCCCGAATTCCGCAGGCGATTTGCCGCGGTGGCAATGACCCGGCGCATGTCCGACACATTGCTCTCAACGCCGGAGAGCCGCTCAAATCGTGATTGCGTCGTTAGCGCGACGATTTGGGCCAGCGTGGTTTTGCCCGTGCCCGGCGGCCCGAAAAAGATCAGCGAAGAGATGCGGTCGGCTTCGATGGCTCGCCGCAAAAGCTTTCCAGGTCCGAGGATATGCCCCTGTCCGGCAAATTCATCGAGACTCCGCGGGCGCATCCGTTCCGCGAGCGGCGCGGAGGAAGGCGCGAGTTCGGCCTTGGCCTCGCTCTCATCGGTAAACAAATCGGACATGGGTTGAGATTACGCGTACCGGGGCGATTTCGCCAATCGCGGGCTTTGGCGAGATGAGGAGGGAGGCAGGATTTAGGATTTAGGAATTAGCATTTAGGATTTGGCTCGGAGCGCGCCTTTTGGGGCCTTCCCTCGGATACTTTTCAGCGGATCTGCGGCTGCAATTTGGTGAATTGGTCCTCCCTTTGAGCCTCGAATTCTTTGCGAGCCTTCGCGGTCTTTGCGGCCTTTGCGTTAAAACGAAACCGTCTTTTTCGAGAAGACGTAGATTTGGTTGCCGCTCTTCCGCTTCGTGTTTCCGAACCTCCAACATGAGGCCAAAAGACGTGTGCAAACAGCCAACGTCGTACATTTCCACTCAGCGCGAGGTGCGATACATTGTTGATATGAAGCTCCAGTGCATTCTCATCCCAGTGGATTTTTCAGACGTGACGGAAAAGGTCGTTCAGACGGCCGGAGAGATGGCCAAGGCATTTGGCGGGCGTGTGGTACTCCTGCACGTCTCCGAACCCGATCCGGATTTTGTCGGCTTCGAGCCGGGCCCGCAAGCGGTGCGCTCCGTAGTGGCGCGCGATTTCAAGGTGGAGCATCAGAAACTCGCGGATTGGAAAGAGAGGCTGACCCGGAGCGGTGTGGAAACCTCGGCGTTGCATATCCAAGGGTCGCTCGCGGACAAAATCCTGCAGGAGGCGGAAGAGCAAGGTGCCGGATTGATCGTCATCGGATCCCACGGCCACGGCGCCCTCTACAATCTTCTCGTGGGAAGCGTCACCTCTGGTGTGCTGAAGGGGGCGAGATGCCCGGTTCTGGTCGTGCCGGCAGACCGTCATGCGCACGTTGCTGCCGCGCCGAGCCTTTCCTGAACCAGCCGGCGGTCAGATGTCGAAAGCAATCACCCCGGTTTGCGGGGCGAGTTCCAGCATGTCCTGGATGGTTCTGCCATCCAGCATTCCGGCGAGATCGCGCCGGACCGTGGTCATCATGAGACGAAGCGGGCAGGTCTGCCGATCGGGGCAGGTGCAAGCTTCCAAAGGAGTCTCCACGGTGCATGGAACGATCGCCAGCGGACCGTCCAGAATCCGGATGACCTCGCCGACACTGATCTCAGACGGCGTTTTGCGCAGGCTGTAGCCACCACCCACACCACGCTTGCTGGTCAGCAAACCGGCATGCCGCAACGCCAGCAGAATCTGCTCGAGAAATTTGATCGGAATATTCTCCTGCGCGCTTAGCTCGTGGATTTGCCACGATTTTGCTTGCCGTGCCATGGCAACAAGCGCCCGCAGAGCATACTCGGCTTTCCTCGAAATGCGCACGGCGGATCAGTAGGTCTCGAGAGGGCCGCCTGCCGTTTGCGTGGACTGGTAATGAATGTTCGGTGAATCGCCGTTATAGATGTGGGCGGAGGCCTTCATTTTCTTGGGGGCATTACCGTCGTGGTGGGCGCAGCCCATAAAAGTGGCGGCAACGAGAAGGAGGACGATTCGCATGCGCTGCACGTTCAAAGGTCGTACGCGAAAGTGCAAGGTCCAAAGTATTCTTCCGAGCAAGGGCCATGTGGATTGTTCCATGACAAAGAGGTCGGGGAATACGTGAAAAACTTGCGCCTGAAGCGAAGGGAGATCAAATGTACTGAATCCCCATAGAATTTATCTGAAATCGCCTATGTCCCTGCGTGCTGACGAAATTCGCCCCGAGGAAATCCGCTCACTTGCTGAGGATTTCGAGACGCGCTCTTTGACGGATATTCTCCATTGGGTCAGGGAACGGTTCGGGGAGCGAGCCGCAATCGGCACGAGCTTTCAAGGAGCCGGGCTGGTCATGATTCATCACGCGGTCAAGGCGGGCATTCCGCTTCCGGTCTTCACCTTGGATACGCAGCTTCTCTTTCCCGAGACGTACGCGCTGAAGAACCGTCTGGAAGCATTCTTCGAGCTGAAGATCGAATCGCTTTGCCCCGATCAGACGCCTGAAGAGCAGGCGGAGGAATTGGGGCCGGAATTGTGGCTGAAACGCCCGGATACCTGCTGCACGCTCCGCAAAGTCGTGCCGCTGCAGCGGAAACTGGAAAAGCTCGCGGTCTGGATTACCGGCCTGCGCCGGCAGCAAAGTGACACCCGGCAAAAGACTCGTATTCTGGAGCTGTACCACTTCGACGTGCTGCGGGATCAATACATCCTCAAACTGAACCCCATGGCTTCATGGAGCCGCGACGCCGTGTGGGCGTACATCCATAAACATGGAATTCCCTATAACCCGCTGCATGATCGCGGCTATCGCTCGATCGGCTGCCGGCCTTGTACCCGGGCGACGGGCGGCGATGAAAACGAACGCGCCGGAAGGTGGACGGGCTTCGACAAGAGCGAGTGCGGGATTCACACGTTTCTCGGCGAAAGTATTTGAGGAGGCTCTCCGTTCCTGATTGGCAACAGCCATGTCGTCCGCCAATCACGAAGCCGAAGCCGATCAGCCGCAGCCAAAATTCAAGCAACCCCCGGTCCTCTTTGAGAAGACGCAGGCCACGATTAAAACGCTTGAGGATCGGCTGGGTGGCAAATTGATTACTTACTGGAATGGCCTCCGCGGTTCGGTTTGTCACAACGATGTCCTGGCTCTCTTCAAGCTGCTCGAGCATCTTGGCCCACAGGAGTGTCTGTATCTCTTCATCAAGTCCGACGGTGGAAACGGCCGCGCCTCGCTTCGCATGGTGAATCTCATGCGACGCTACTGCAAACGCCTCATTGCGCTCGTTCCGCTGGAGTGCGCCTCCGCAGCGACGATGATTGCGCTTGGCGCGGATGAGATCCGGATGGGGCCGATGGCTTACCTGACCGCTGTCGATACGTCACTCACGCACGATCTGTCTCCCATCGACCGGGACAATGACCGCGTTAGCGTGAGCCTGGATGAGGTGAAGCGGGTCATCAATCTTTGGAAAAAGAACGAAGGACCGAGCCGTGATATGAATCCGTATCACGCGCTTTTCCAATATATCCATCCGCTCGTCATTGGTGCCGTGGACCGGGCGGATTCTCTGTCGTTGATGTTATGTGAGGAGATCCTCTCGCATCATATCAAAGACAAGGAAAAGCGGTCGGAGATCTCCGCGACCTTGAATTCAAAGTATCCGTCGCATGGTTATCCCATTCTCGTCGATGAAGCAAAGAGCATCGGCCTAAACGCTCTCTCGCTGGACGCGGGCATCGCATCGACCCTTTTGGATCTGAGTCAGATCTATAGCGAGATGGGGCAGAAAGCGACGACCGATATCGGTGACACTCGCTCGCACGGAAATGAGATCATTAATATCCTGGAGCGAGACGGAACACAGATCTACTTCCAGCATGACAAGGACTGGTTCTATCGCACCGAAGAACGGCGCTGGATCGTCCTCAATGACTATAGCAGCTGGCGAAAAGTAACCACGGACGACGGCAAAGTGGTCCAGGAAGGGATCTTTTTCTAAGGCTTCGGCCGTTCGCCATCCCTGCCGTCTTTACCATCATCATTAAAAATCCAGGTCGAAAGGATCGACTCGATCTGGTCGATATTAATCGGCTTGGTGAGATGGAAGTTGAACCCGGCTTCGCTGGCGCGTTGTTGGTCGCGATCCTGGCCGTATCCCGTGAGGGCGAGCATCAAAACATTTTGTCCGGCAGGCGTGCTCCGGACCTGCCGCGCGACTCCATAGCCATCCATCTCTCCCGGCAGCCCGATGTCGCAAAGTAATACTTCCACGGGCTCGGCGGTAATCATCTTCAGCCCGTCGGGGCCATTCGGTGCGAGATAGACTTCGTGTCCCTTGCGCCGAAGCAGGCGGGCCAGTGTATTGGCGGCGTCGACATTGTCTTCAATGATGGCAATCCGGCGTGAAACAATCTGCCGGGGCGCAACGCTCGAGGCTGAACCGTCGCGTTGGTCCGTGAGCGGCAGCCGGATTTGCAGGGTGGATCCGTGACTGAGGCCCGGGCTTTCCGCGGTTACGGCTCCGCCGTGAAGCTCCACCAGCCCTTTGACGAGTGCCAGTCCCAAACCCAGGCCGCCTCGGCTGCGGTCGAGGCTCGTATCCGCCTGGTTAAATGGCTGAAAGAGCCGCAGGATCGTCTCCTTCGTCATGCCGATGCCGGTATCCCGAACACTCAGGATTGCTTCATTGCCCGAGCGTTGCAGGCTGACCTGGACTTTGCCATGGTGCGGCGTGAATTTGGCTGCATTGTGCAGGAGATTCGACACGACCTGGCTGATTCGCGTGGGATCGCCCTCGATCCAGATCGGCTCAGGTGAGATTTCCGTGTGCAGGACGAGACCATTGATCTGCAGCGGCAACTTATAGTCGGTAATCGCTGACCGGGTAAGTGCGACCAGTTCGATTGGTTGCTTGCGAAGGAGGATCTTGCCGCGGGAGATCCGGGCGACATCCAAGAGATCGTCCACAATCTTCGTCAGATGCTGAATCTGCCGCGTAAGCATGGCCCGGAGCTCGTCGCGCTCTTCCTCGGATGTCTCCCCGTGATTCAAAAGGTCGAGCCCGGAAAGAACAGGCGAGAGAGGATTTCGTAACTCATGCCCCAGCATGGCCAGGAATTCATCCTTCCGCTCGGCCGCTTCTTTCAGGGCGGATTCCGCGCGGACGAGATCGTCGATATTCGTAAAGGTTCCAAACCACCGGATGATCTCGCCATTCAGATCGCGGACGGGCAAGGCACGGCCTAACTCCCAGCGATAACTATCCGCCTTGCGGTCGAAGAAACGGCAGCGAATTTCAAAACCGTTTCCCGAGCCGATGGCGTCGCGCCAGGCGGCCAGGCTATGATCGAGGTCTTCGGGATGGATGATTTCCTTCCAGTCGGAGCACTCTTCGAAGCCGGTAAAATCGTACCACCGCCGGTTATAATAGTCGATTATCCCATCGGGTGTGGCGGTCCACACGATCTGCGGCATGGAATCGGCCAATTGCCGGAAACGCTGTTCACTGGCCTGCAAAGCGCGTGAAGAGCGCCGCAGGGTGTCGATCAGTTTTGAGTTATCCAGTGCGATCGACGCCTGGCCGGCGATACCGGTGACAAGTTTCTCCGCCCGCTCGTCAAAGATGCCTGGCTCTTTGTGGCCGAAGAACAGGCCGCCGATCACTTCGCCGTGCCGGGAGACAACCGGCACCGCGAGATAGGAAACAACCGGCAAATGACCCTCGGGCATTCCATTGTGCGGCTCGTTCTTCCCATACCGTGAATCCTTGGTGATATCATCCGAGCGGACAATTCCCGTTCCGCGGAACGTAGGCTCAAAAACAGCGGTATTCCGCGGCATCGGGAACCGGTCAAATTCCGTGCGGGGCACGCCGGAAGTAGTATAGAGCGTATATACTTCTCCCTCTTCGTTGATGCCGTTGTAGAAGAAAGCTCCAAATTCCGCGCCACTCACCGCGGTGGCCGCGTCGGTGATTTTCTGCACCAGTTTCTCCAGGTCGGTTTCCGACGCGAAGGCCATGCCGAGCTCATAAAAACGCTGAGTCTCGGCCAGCGCTTCGCGGGCGGCTTGCTCCGCTTCTTTGAGCTCGCTGATGGTGACGAAGTTAATGATCAACCCGTCGTACTGGCCTTCTGCTGTCCGGTATCGGCTGATGCGCACCGAGTACCACGACTTGGTTTCCGGCTTATAGATCTCGAGCTCCTTTGCCCCTTTTCCGGTTCTCGCTTGCTCCAGGTTTTCGACCAAAGGATCGGATTCGAATTTTGCTGTGATATCCAGCAGCGGACGTCCGACGTCCGTATCGATGAGATTGAAAAGCTCGGTTGCGGATGGCGTGAACTTTTTGATCCGTAACTCCTGGTCGAGAAACAAAGTGGCGATTGGCGTGCAACTGAAGAGGTTCTGAATGTCCGCGTTGATGCGGTCCAGTTCCTCGACCTTCTTGGAGAGCTCGGCATTGACGGTCTCCAGTTCCTCGTTGAGCGATTGCAGTTCTTCCTTGGAGGTCTGCAGCGACTCGTTCGCCGACTGGTATTCTTCGTTGATCGAGATGAGTTCCTCGTTCGACGATTTAAGTTCCTCGTTCGAGTTTTCCAGTTCCTCGATCGTCGCGTGCAGGCATTCCTTCGTGGACCGCAACTCGTGTTCGAGCTGCTGGACGGTTTCCGAGCCTTCTGCTTGATAAGAATGAGCTGCCACGGCGTCGCCGTCCTGCGGTGCCGATGTGTACTCCTCCCGGAAGACAATGAGGAAATGCTCTCCGGCATGCTCATGGTCCTTGGATAATGGACGGACAATAACCGAGATCCGTTCCGCGCTATTCTCGGGATTCAGAACGATATTGCCGCGGATGCACTCGGCGCCATTGGTCCGGGCCTCGTTCAGCGCAGCGCGAAGCGCGACGCGCAATTCGTTCCGGACGATATCGAAGATATTGTGGCTCGGCGATCCGACTGGCGGCTCGAGAAAACGACCGGTGCGATGAATGAAATGCAGTACTTCGCCATCGGGGTCGATCAGCACGCTCGGCGGAGCGTACCAGTCGAGCAGGGCGCGTTCGTGCAGCTCCTTCGCATCGCGGTCCCGCGCCAGCCGCAACTTGAAAGTCGAATCCATGACGATGCGGTTCGATCTCCCTCCATCGACTCGGGGAAGGCGGATGGTGGGTGTGCCAAGGTTGGGTTTGGCTTGAAAGATCCGAAGCCGCTTGTCGATCGCGTAAAAGTGGTCGGCGTGCGCGCCCAGGCTTTCTGACGGCCCGAGGAATAAGTAGCCGCCGGCTTTCAAGGCATAGTGAAAGAGCGGAATGACCCGCTGCTGCAAGGTGGCGTCGAAGTAAATGAGAACATTCCGGCAGGACACCAGGTCCATCCTCGAGAAAGGCGGGTCCGTGATGACATTGTGCATCGAGAAGATACACATTTCGCGGACCTCCTTGATCACTCGATAACCGCCGTTTTCCTGACGAAAAAAACGGTTGAGCCGCTCGCGAGATACTTGTTCAGCGATATCCTCACCATAGTAACCCGCGCGCGCTGTTTCCAACGCATCACTATCCAGATCCGTTGCGAAGATCTGCACGGGATGCTGCGCATTGGCTCGCCCGAGATGTTCTCTCAGCAGGATCGCCAGCGAGTAGGCTTCCTGGCCGGTCGCGCAACCCGGCACCCAGATCCGGATCGCGCCGTTCTGGTTGGGTTGCTGAAATATCTTCGGAATGACCCTGCGTGCCAGTACATCGAATGCCTCCCGGTCACGAAAGAACTCCGTAACACTGATGAGCAGATCTTTAAATAACTGCTCAATTTCTTTCGGGTCCTTGTCCAGGAGCGATAGATACTCCGTAGCAGGCCCGAGCCGCAGCATATGCATGCGGCGTTGAATCCGCCGTACCAGCGTTGTCCGTTTATAGCGGGCAAAGTCGTGGCCGAGCCGATCGGTGAGCAGCGCGCAGATGGCTGGGAGATTGGCCTCGACGTCATCGATCGCGTTTTCCAGCAACGCTTCCGCGGACTTCACGCGAAAAGCGACCAGTTCCACCAGGCTATTCGCAATACCGGCGACGGGCAGAACGTGATCCACCATTCCCGTGGCAATGGCCGACCGGGGCATGGAATCACACTGACAAGTCGCTGGATCCTGGGCGAAAGTGTACCCGCCGCTCTTTTTGATCGCCTGCAAGCCGAGTGCTCCGTCTGATCCTGCTCCGCAAAGAACCACAGCAATGGCGCGGTCCGGTTGGTCGGCCGCCAGGGCGCGGAAAAAGTGATCGATCGGTGAGCGGAAGCCGTGGGGCTCCCGCGCCGGCTCCGGTTTCACGATGCCGCCCTTGATGGTGAGCGTCGTATTCGGAGAGATGACGTAGACGTGATTCGGCTTCACCTCTACTGCTTCGGTGATTTGAAGCACAGGCATCGGAGTCGACTTCGACAGGAGCTCGGAAACGATGCTGGGATGATCCGGCGAAAGGTGCTGGATCAGGACAAAAGCCATCCCTGGTGCGGCGGGAAGAGCGGCGAAGAACTCCTTGAATGCCTCGAGCCCACCGGCGGACGCTCCTATCGCTGCAATCGTACAGGCGGCAGGGACATTGCTAGAGTGTTCGGCTGGTGCGGGCATCCTTGTTGAGGGGAGGGATATCAGGAGTAAGGCGGAGGGGTTCGCAAGTTCAAATCATCGCCAAACGACACGTTGGGCTCAGAAAAAGGGTATGGTTGGGGCGGGGTTGGGCGGATAGGTTTGTTCACATCAGGAAAGGGTTTTTGCCACTCCCCCGGGGAGGCGTTGGTACGCAAAATCCACCGGCGTTAACTGGTCGTAAACGGCGGCTCTGCTTGTTGTTTGCGAGGGTTTCGTTTTCTGGCGTCGCTTGGATGTGTAAGAAACGAAGTTTCGACGAGGTCTCGAGGGCTCTTTGGAAAACGAGCGTTCCGGCAGCGGAGGTGGTTCGAGTTTTCGCTCCGAAAAAGCGCTAACATTTTGTAAACACGGCGATTCTCCCAGCGACCTTGCCGTGGAGGGTTTGACACCGACCGGCGAAGCCACTGCCGCTTGCTCCATGATGACGTTGGCCAAATCCACTCCCCCGGCCATCGTCTAAATGTACAATAGCGGTTCCTCTGACCTCCCGATAACGTCGGGGGCCACCTCTTATATACTCATGCCGCGTTTCTTCAGACTCCCCATCATTCTCACCTTCGCTCTTTGCGCGATTTCGCTGCCTCTAGCCGCTCAGGAAGCGGTGAAACCCGCCGCTCCGGCTTCCGCTACCCCATCGGAGGTGAAGGCACCGGCCGGCGAGAATCACTCGGGAGGCGGCCTATGGTCCATCATCCGGACAGCCGGTACCACGGGGATGATTCAGATCGGTCTTAGTATTTTCGGCGCGGCGATCGCTCTCGAGCGCTTCGCGCATCTCCAGCGGAAGTATGTTGTGCCGGCGGGAGTGTCGGCCACGGCGCGTGAGCTTTGGAAAAAAGGCGATTACGCCGCCCTGGAAAAGCTCGCGCAGGATCGCCCCAGCACGTTGACCCGTGCGCTGGCCTTCGCCGCGCGGCACCACGACAGCTCGCTCCAGGAGGTGTCGGCCATTACTGGTGACCTGGTTTCCCAGGAGCTGGAATTTCATTCCCAGCGCAGTTACTGGCTCGGAGTTATTGCCACACTCGAACCGCTCTTCGGTTTGCTTGGGATGATTCTGGGCATGATCGAGACTTTCCGCAAGGTCGTCATGAGTGGCGCGCTTGGCGATCCTACGTTGCTGGCCAGCGGCATCAGCGAGGCTCTTGTCACGACCGCCCTCGGTCTCCTCACGGCCATCGTCTTCCTTACTCTGCATCATTTCTTCAAGCACCGGATCGGCCGCTATGGCGTGATGCTCGAAAAAGAACTGACCGATCTGCTCGCCGACTGGTTCGTGAAAGGAGGACGCGCATGAAGATCAAACGACGCGAAGAGGAATCCTTCGAGATTCCACTCATCCCGATGATCGACTGCATGTTGGTCATCATCATTTACTTCCTCGTCTCGACCACGATGAAGAAGATGGAGCGCGAACTGCCGCTGCAACTCCCGTCCTCTTCCGCCAGCGTGGACAAGGAGGAGACGCCGGATCTCCTGATCCTCGGCCTCGACAAAGCCGGCAACAAATACTGGGCGGGCGCCCCGATTTCGACGGAAGCCCTGCACGAGCGCCTGACGGAGGCGGCGAAAGCGGAGAAGAAACCGCGCGTACGCCTCGATGCCGATGCCGGCTGCGTGTATTCCAATGTGATCGAGTTGATCGAGCTCTGCCAGTTCCACGGCCTGAGCGATGTGGGGTTGCATACCCGAAAGGAAAAGTAGGAGGCGCAAATGACGAAAACGAAGCGATCCAATCCGTCAATCCCTCTTACCCTTCTGCACTGGCTCTTTTGGCTGGTGGTGTCGTTGGTCCTTCATTTCACGGTCACGGGCGTTCTGGACAAATATCCGAAGCTGCTTTCCCGCGATGACAGTTCGATGAGCCCGACGGAAAAGCTCGCTGCCACGACTTCAGCCAAGGATGTGGAAGCGGTGGTCGAGGAAGTGCGCCAGCATCAGGCGGAGCGAATCGCCAGCCAGGTGGCGGACCTGTATGCGGCGCAGCAGGAGCTGGCGAAGCTGAATGAGCAGAAGATGACTGACTATCGCGAGCTGGCCCGGGATCTCGCGAAGGATAGCCAGGCGGACATCGCCGCCGCTCAGCAAAAGGCCATGGAGGCGCAGCAACGCGCCGCGGCGGCCCAGAAGGCGGCGACTGCAGCTCAGGAAAAAATTGGAGCGGGAGATGCAAATCATCCCGCGGATCAGACCGAGTGGCGCAAGGCGCAGGAGACCGCGCGCAAGGCGGTCACGGATGCGCAGGATGCCGCTTCGCTGGCGCAGAAGGATGTCGGTACAGCCATGCAGCGGGCTACTGAATCGCTGGCTTTTACCGACTCGAGTTACCAGGAGATTCTGCAATCCCAGCGCGCGGCGATGGATGTGCAGACGAAAGCCTCCGAACTGCAGGATGCGGCGACGCAGAAGATGCAGGATAAGATAGAGGGGTTGGAGAATCGCGTGCGTTCGGAAGAGACACAGGTGGCCGGGAAGGAAAAACGCGTGGCCGAGGCGAAGGAGAAAGCGGCCGCGGTTGGAGAGAAGGACGCTACAGCCGAAGCGCAGGTGGCGGATGCGGAGGCGGCGGTCAATGCCGCCCAGTCGTCGATGACGGAAGCGGAATCGCTCGAAGACAAGAAAGCCATCGCCCAGACGAAAACGGATCTCGAGAGCGCGAACCGGAAGCTGACTGCCGCCAAACGTCAGGCGGAGACCACCAAGCACTCCGTCGCTGAAGCGGCCACGAAGGTCGCTGAAGCGGAGCAGTCCACCGATGTGGCCCGTAAACAAGCGGACGCTGCCAAGAGTGCGCTCCAGGCAGCGCGCGATGCGGCGCACGAAACCCAGACCGCGGCTGCGGAGGCGCAGCAGACAGCGATTCAGGCCCAGGCGAAGGTAGTTGCCGCGACTCAGGCGATCGCCGCCAAGGGCGGTGAAGTCCATCCCGCCGATAGCGAAGCCATGCGGGAGGCGGTTCCGGCGGCTCATCCCATGGCCACACCTTCGCTCGAAGGAAAGTCGTTTGCCGATCTCTATACCGCAGCAGCGGAAGCGGAAAAGAACGCCGCAGCGATTTACAAAGACCTGCGCGCCACGGAAACGGCCATGTTGCGCAAAACGACGCTCGATGAAGCGCGGCGCACGACGGATGTCGTCACCCCGGTCCGCGAGGCGATCGATACCACGCTGCTTTCCAAGAAGATCACGGATGCAAACGAAGCCCGCGCGCATAGCGAAGCGATGAAAGCGGCGCTGGGAGAGCTGGAGAGCATGGTCTCCCTTACGCGGGACATGGTGAAACAAGCCAAAGGCGCGACGACGCAGACTGGCGCGACCGTTTCGCTGGCCCAGATGAAAGCCGATGCCGCGAATTCCGCCGCGCTCGAGGCGGAAGCGGCGCAGGATTACGGCCAGAAAACGAAGGATCTCACCGGACTGATGCGCGCGGCGGCAGGTCAGCAAAAATTGACCGGAGATGATGCGACCCGTTCCGCATTGCTGGCCACGCTGGCCGCGACCATCCCGTTGCTCCCGGAAAATGCGCTGATGCTTGGCGCGCTGGCCCAGGAGAAAAAAGGAGCTGGGAATGGCGGAGGCGGCGGACAGCAAGGTGGCCAAATGGCGGGCGGTGATGGACCGGCTTTCCCGCCCGTCCGCGGCAATACGCTGCCCGCGGTGCCGGGCCGGATTGTCAGCCCTGGCGCGAAGGCAAGCGACTGGATGTTTGTCGATACCTGGCACATCGTCGGACCTTTTCCGAACCCGAATCGCCGCAACATTGACGAGAAATTCCCGCCGGAGAGTGTGATCGATCTCGATGCCACTTACGAAGGCAAACCCGATCGCGACGGCAAGCCTCGTACCGTGCGGTGGCAGTTTCATCAAAGCCCGCAGCCGGCCATTTTCCCGCCGGATGATGAGGAGTACCAGATCTACTACGCCTATACGGAGTTATGGTTCGACGAAGAGCGCGACCTCTGGATTGCGGTTGGAAGCGATGACTATTCCAAGCTCTGGCTCAATGGTCTCCTCGTCTGGAAGAGTGGCGAACAGCTCAAGGGCTGGAATATCGACGAAGGCTATCGCCGGGTGCATTTTAACCGCGGCCTCAATCGGGTGCTCTACCGCGTGGAGAACGGCTGGCATAGCACCGAGTTTTCGCTGTGCATTTGTCTGAACGACGCGCTGGCGAAGGCGGCGAAGTAACGGGCACGACAGCAGGCGGAAGTGAATCCAGGCGATGCATCCTATGCATCGCCTGTGCATTTCTTCGCCCCTGCTCGTTGCCTGATTGAGAGGAGTTCAGCCGAAGTGTTTAAATAATTTTTGCGGGCTTCGCGTTCTTCGCGGTCTTTGCGTTAAACCTAAAAATGGATTTTAGAGTCGAGGGCGTGTTTGCAGCGCCAACGGCGCGACCTCATACCAGATACCGTGTCTGCAAGGACTGGTTTTCATTAATTTTGGAACAGGCTTTTGAGCGAGAGTTGGATGG